>Ga0209061_1000146_pt1 | contig 231879 bp, 215 predicted proteins | sample Coa_R1_10_FD_187157 | JGI IMG/M metagenome (GOLD analysis project Ga0209061, IMG submission 187157) | Surface soil microbial communities from Centralia Pennsylvania, which are recovering from an underground coalmine fire - Coalmine... | ecosystem: Environmental > Terrestrial > Soil >... | reverse complement strand
CGCCCCCCGCGATCAGCACCTCGCCGTTGGGAAGGGGGGCGGCTGCGGCACCGCCGCGCGGGGTCGTCATCGTTGCGCCCAACGGGGTAAAGGTGCCGGTCGCGGGGTTGTAGATTTCGGCGCTGGCGACCGGCAAGCTTCCGTTCGTGCCCCCCGCGATCAGCACCTCGCCGTTGGAGAGTGGCACCGCCACCGGCACGTCGCGGGAGGCGGTCATCTTTGCGGGGAGTTCGCTGAACTTTTCGGTCGCGGGGTCGAATAGTTCTGCGGTGTTGAGAACGCTGGTGCCGTTTGTGCCCCCCGCGATCAGCACCTCGCCGTTGGGAAGGGGGGCAGCTACGGCGAACTTGCGCGGAGACGTCATCGTTGCGCTCAATGCGGTGAAGGTACCGGTCGCGGGGTTGTACAGTTCGGCGGTTTTGAGAATGCCGGTGTCGTTTGTGCCCCCCGCGATCAGCACCTCGCCGTTGGGAAGAGGGGCGGCTGCGGCAAAGCGGCGCGCGGCAGTCATCGTCGCACGCAGTTCGGTGAAGGTGCCGGTCCCGGGGTTGTAGATTTCGGCAGAATTGAGCAATGAACCCACTTTTTCGCCGCCGGCAATCAACACCTCGCCGTTCGGTAGCGGAGCGGCTACCGCATCGTCCCGTTCAACCGCCGGAGAACCGACAACGGAGGTGAAAAAGGAGGAGCTGGGCGTGGCAGTTGCCGTGCTTGGCGCTCATAGCGCCGCCGCAAGCGCAAGTGAGGCGATACCCGCAGGTGACGACCATGCCCGAGCGGAGCACAGGGCTCTCGTCAAGGAAATGTGGTGGTGGTGCACACGCGCCTCCTTGGCTCCATGTGTTCGTTAGCGGGACGTCCTCGAGAGCATCGTATCATGGCGGTCGTTCCAGCAAAAGCAGCACTCACTGGCCGAAAAGCGGGACGGTTCAAAGGGTGCGTGTGAAGGGCTTGAAAGCGAATGTCGCCCGCCTATTTCTCTGGCCGGCAACCTTGAACCCGCGGCGGCATGCACGAGACCCGTCTGTCCGTTGCCCGCGATTGCTCGAAACCGATCGCACGCAAGCGAATCGCTGCGCACCTCTGCCGAGGCCTTGCTCTCCTCCGTTGACTCCTGCCGGACCTGATCGCAGGCTAGAGCGCTGGCGCTAGGGCTCGGTGGAAAGCCGTTCCCGCCGGCTGCCAAGCAGGTAGACGCCGGCCATCCCGAGGATCGACCCCGGCAGGGCGTAGAGCACCACGCCCACATCGGTTGCCTTTTCGCCCGGGATCGCCGTCCCCTTCGCGGCAGCCGCGATCACGATCCCCAGAACGACCCCGCCGACGATCGCGCCGATCAGCGCGCCGACGATCCCGCCCCAGAACCGGTCCGGCACCCAGATCGAGAAGTGCCAGATCGCCAGGGAGAGGATCACCCAGCCGAGGACGCCCACCTACCTTCTCCTCCCGTGGCGGCGGTTGCGGGACCGCCCTCGCCGGCTCTTTTGGTCCTTGAGCACCACCTCCTCCGGCGAGGCGTCGGCCGCCCGCTGCGGGGGCGGCTGCTCGGCCGGCGCCGGCTGCTGGGACGCCTCCTGCTCGGCGAGGGCAACGGCAGGCGCCTGGGGGGCCGGCGCCCCTTCGGTGGGCTCGATGTCGAGGTCCTTGACGAGCTTTTCAAACTCCTCCGCCGAGACCTCGGCGCCAACCCCCGGGGCAAGCGGCACCGCGGTCCTTGCCCGCCGCTTGGCCGGCGCGGCCTGGCTCGCCCCACCGGCGTAGGCGGGCAGGTGGCCAAGCTCCGCTTCGATCCGCATCCGCCGGTTGCGGTAGGTGGGCTCCCGTTCCTTCCAGTGGGTGAGGACCGGGGAGGCGATGAAGATCGAGGAGTAGGCGCCGGAGGCGATCCCAACCAGCATCGCAAAGGCGAAGTCCTGGAGCGTCGCCCCGCCCAGGGCAAGGAGGGCGGCGATCGGCAGGAGGGTGGAGAAGGAGGTGGCAAGCGACCTGGTCAGCACCTCCGACATCGAGCGGTTGACGATCTGGGAGAAGGCCGCCCGGCCCATCCTCGGCACGTTCTCCCTGATCCGGTCGAAGACGATGATCGTGTCGTACATCGAGTAACCGAGGATCGTCAGCAGGGCGGCAACCGTTGCCGCCGTCACTTCCCTGCCGGTGAGGGCGTAGATGCCGGTGGTGATAAGCAGGTCGTGGGCCAGGGCGATCAGGACCGGGACGGCGTACTTCGCCTCAAACCGCAGGGCGACGTAGACGGAGATCACGAACAGGGAGACGACGATCGCCAGCACCGCCTCTTCGGCGACGGTCGAGCCGAAGGTGGGGCCGATCGAGGTCGAGGAGAAGGTGTTGTTTTTGATCCCAAACCGCTGTTCAAGGCCGGCCTTCACCTTCAGCAGGCCCTGCGGGGGCAGTCGCTTCACCGAGATCTGGTAGCCGCTCCCGCCAACCCCCTTTGAGGAGACCTTCTGGACGATCGCGTTCGGGTAGCCGAGCTGGGCAAGGGCCTTCTGCACTTCGGGCTGGCTTGCCCTCTTCACAAGGGCCGTCTCGATCCGCGTCCCGGACTTGAAGTCGATCCCGAAGTTCAGCCCCCTGGCGCCGATTGCAAGCGCGCCCACCAGAAGGATCGTCCCGGAGAGGGTGAAGAACCACTTGGAGGCGCCCATGAAGTCGAACCGCCACTGCCGGCGCCGGGCGCCAACCCCAACCGCCCACGGGGAGAGCAGCCGACGGTGGATGCCAAGGGAGCCAAGCGCCGCCTGGGTGGCGAGGACGGCGGTGAACAGGGAGACGAGGACGCCGAGGCCGAGCATGAAGGCAAACCCCTTCACTTCGGCCGTGGCCAGCGCAAAGAGGATGAAGGCGGTGATGAAGGTGACGACGTTGGCGTCGATGATCGCCGCGAAGCCGTGCTTGTAGCCGTTGGCGATCGCCGTTGGGATCGAGCGGCCCGCCCGCACTTCCTCCTTGATCCGCTCGAAGATCACGATGTTGGCGTCGGCGGCAACGCCGATCGTCAGGATCAAGCCGGCGATCCCCGGGAGGGTGAGGGTGACCGGGATCAGCTTGATCAGCGCAAACAGGTAGAGGCCGTAGACGGCCAGGCCGCCAACGGCAACCAGGCCAAGCAGCCGGTAGAAGAGCAGGAGGAAGAGGGCGACCACGGCCAGACCGGCAATCCCCGCCTCGACCGCCTGTTCAAGGGCCTGCTTGCCAAGCGTCGCCGAGACCTGGCTCTCGGAGATCAGCGAGAGCTTCACCGGCAGCGCGCCGGCCTGCAGCTCGTTGGCGAGGTTCTGGGCGGAGGTGGCGGTGAAGCCGCCGGTGATTTCCGAGCCGTTGGTTGCGTCGATCCCTTCCGGGTTGGCGATGTAGCTGATGTAGGGGACGGTGATCAGCTGGTCTTCAAGGACGATCGCAAAGTGCTGGAAGGTGTCCTGCTTGGGCACCCCCGGCAGCGCAAGCCGTTGACCCCGCTGGGCGATTTCCCGGGTGATCCGTTCGAAGACCTTCCGGCCGTGGCCGGTGAAGCCGAACCGGACGTCGGGCGCGCCGCTGCCCCCTTCCTCGTAGCCGGCAACCGGGTTGGTGATTTCGGAGCCGGTGAGGACCGGGTTGTCGTTGAGGACGTACCAGCTTTCCGGGTTCTGCTTGACGACCTTCCCCTGGCTGTTGAGGAGCGGGGTGGCCTCGACGACAACCGTCCCCGGGTTGACGTGGACGACCCGCAGCTTCTGCCCCTTTGGCGGGACGAAGTCGGTGAACAGGTCCTGGCGAGTCGGTTCCGGGCCGCGCAGCACCTTTTCCGTGGTTTCGTCGAGCAGGTACCAGCTGCCGTAGATGCAGCCGGCATGGGGTCCGCTGGTCGCTTCGTTCTCGGCCAGCGTGCACCCCTTCTGGTAGCTGGCGAGGTCTGAGTCGGTTGGCGGCAGGATCGGCGGTCGCTTTGCCGCCCGCAGCACGGCCTTGTACTCGGTGAGGCCGGCGATCGTCGAGCCGGCGTTCGGGCCGCCGGTGACCGTCTGGTTGTCCGGTTCCGGCCTCCCTTCCGGACCGATCACGTTGGTCTCCCAGTCGTAGAAGTAAAGCTGGGCCGTCTTGCCCACCTCTTCGATCGCCCGCTTGGCGTTGGAGACATCGGGCAGCGCAACGGTGATTTCATCGGCGCCGGACCGCTGGATTTCCGGTTGGGCGACGCCCAGCTGGTCGACCCGCTTGCGGATCACTTCAACGGCCCGATTGAGCGATTCGCTGGTGACCTTGGCGACGGTTGTGGGCAGCGCCCGGTAGGTGAGCTGGACGCCCCCCTTCAGGTCAAGCCCCAGGCGGGTTGGCTTGCGCTTGAGGACGCCGGGGATCCCGACGATCACAACCAGCGAGACCACCACCAACCCGACGACCAGGGCAAGGACGAACCTGTTGCGGACCCGTGACTGCATCCTTCCCGCGAGCCTAACGCCTCCGCCTCTTCGTCGCGGCCCTCATCCCCGCTGGGGGGTGAGGACCAGCAGCAAACCCCCTTCCTCGTAATCGGGGAACAGATCGGCGCTTGCAAGGATCGGCTGATCGCGACCGCCCACCACCTCGACCGGCTTGTTGAGCGCCCTCACCCCCCACTCCAACACCGTCCCCACCGGGTCCTCCCCTTCGATGAACCGCAGGCCAAGGGCCTGCTGAACCGGTCGGCCGATCAGCTGCTCCTCCTCGAGGCCGGTCAGCTCGAAGGCGTTGCGACCGCAGCCGATCACCCTCCCCTCGGCGTCGCAGATGAAGAAGGCGGCGTCCGGCGCGGGGTAGTAGTCGTCAAGCAGCTCGAACAGCAGCGCCGAGCCGCACCGCTCGCAGCCCCGCGGCCGGCCGCTGAGGTCGGTGTTGTCGGCGGCAGTCGTCCGGTGGCCGCAGTTGGGGCAGATGTAGGGGTGTGTGACGGTCATCCTGCAACCAACAGGGTAGGGGAACGGCCGGCTGCAGGCCACAGCCGACCGCCTAGAAGAGGCTTGGCGTTGCGCTCTCCTTGGGCAGCTCCAGGCCGAGGTGGCGGAAGGCCGCCTCCGTTGCCACCCGACCGCGCGGGGTCCGCTTGATCAACCCCTCCTGGAGCAGGTAGGGCTCGTAGACGTCCTCGATCGTTTCCTGATCCTCGCCCACCGCGGCAGCCAGGGTGGAGAGGCCGACCGGCCCGCCGCCAAACTTCACGCAGATCGCCTCGAGGATCGCCCGATCGAGCCGATCGAGGCCCCGTTCGTCAACCTCCAGGAAGCGCAGCGCCTCGGCCGCCGCCTCTGCGGTCACCACCCCGCCCATCCGCACCTCGGCGTAGTCGCGAACCCGCTTCAGCAGCCGGTTGGCCACGCGCGGGGTGCCCCGCGAGCAGACGGCGATCGCATGGGCCCCCTCCGGCTCGATCCGCACGCCAAGGATCGCCGCCGAGCGCAGGACGATCTCCTGCAGCTCGGCCGCGCTGTAGGGCTCCAGGCGGGCTTGGATCCCAAACCGCTCCCGCAGCGGCGTGGTGAGCAGGCCGGAGCGGGTTGTCGCCCCGATCAGGGTGAAGGGCGGGAGCTCCAGCGTCACCACCCGGGCGCCGGCGCCCTGGCCGACGGTGATCGGCAGCTTGCGGTCCTCCATCGCCGGGTAGAAGGTCTCCTCGAGGGCGCGGGGCAGCCGGTGGATCTCGTCGACGAAGAAGACCGAGCCGGGCTCAAGGGCGGTGAGGAAGGCCGCCACATCCCCCTTGCGCTCAAGGGCCGGCCCGGCCGTCTGGACGAACGGCACATCCAGCTCGTTGGCGATGATCTGGGCAAGCGAGGTCTTGCCGAGGCCGGGCGGGCCGGCCAGCAGCAGGTGGTCGAGCTGCTCCCCCCGCGCCCTTGCCGCCGCCACGGCGACGGCAAGCTGCTCCTTCACCGCGCTCTGGCCGATGAACTCGGCAAGCCGGCGGGGCCTGAGGGAGCGGTCGAGCTCCTCGTCCCCAAGCGAGTAGGGGTTCTGCACCCTGTCAGGCGGCGCGGCCAAGCTCACCCCATCCTACGCGCGTTGCGCAGCGCCTCGGCAAGCAGCTCCTCGGCGGTCTCCCCCCGCGCCGAGGCAAGCAGCCGGGCCGCCTCCTCGTTGCTGAAGCCCAGCTCGACCAAACCGGCGCGGGCGACGGCCAGCGGGCCGGCTGCTGCCGCCGGCGGCTGCTCCCGGTCGGGACGCGCCGAAAACCGCTCCCGCAGCTCGTTGACAAGCCGCTCCGCCGTCCGCCGACCAACCCCCGGGGCGGCCTGGAAGCGAGCGGCGTCCCCGGCGGCAATTGCCGCGGTCAGCTCCCGCACGGGGGCAAGGGAGAGGATCGCCAGGGCAAGCTTCGGTCCGACGGCGGGAACGCCGATCAGGGCGAGGAAGAGGTCGCGCTCCTCCTCGCAGTGGAACCCATACAGCGCGATCCCTTCGTCGCGGACGATCAGGTGGGTGAACAAGGTCGCCTCCCTGCCGACGGCGGGCACGTGGGCAAGGGTCTGCGCGGAGACCGCCGCCTTGTAGCCGACGCCGCCGCAGAGCAGCACGACGTGGTCGGGGCGGCGGACCACCACCTCGCCGCGCAAAAGCGCGATCATCGGCCGACCTCCAAAGCGGCCAGCGCGCTGCGCAGCGGCGCCGAGTTGGCATGGCAGATCGCGGCGGCAAAGGCATCGGCCGTGTGGCTGGGCTGCGGCGGCTGGGGGAGGGCAAGGAGCCGGGCAACCATCCGGGCCACCTGCTCCTTGCCCGCCCGCCCCGAGCCGCAGACCGCCTCCTTGATCTGCTGGGGGGTGTAGGCGAAGCAGGCGATCCCAAGCTCGCCGGCCGCCAGCAGCGCAACGCCCCGCGCATGGCCGACGGCAAGCGCGCTCACGGCGTTGCGGCCGAAGTAGATCTGCTCGAAGGCGACGGCCTGCGGTTGGTGGCTGCGCAGCAGCTCCCGAAGCGCCGCGGCGATCTCCACCAGCCGTCTCTCCAGCGGCTTGCCGGCGGCCGTCTCGATCACCCCGCCGTCGATCGCCCGCAGCTGGGAGCCGCGCGCCTCGACCACGCCGTAGCCGGTTTCGGCAAGCCCCGGATCGACACCGACAACCGTCATCTTCCCGAAAGATTCTGCGCCTTGGCTCGGACGCCTGCCGGCCCCTAAAGCGGAACGCCGTGGAAGCGGGCCAGCCGTTCCCTTGTCGCCTCAAGGTCGAAGGCCTGCTCATCGCCAACCGCCCCCTCGCCGCCAAGGCAGTCGAAGGGCGGCAGCCCCTTGCCGGAAAGCCGGCCCTCGAGCCGGAGGTTGTAAAGCGTGCCGCCAAAGCCGCCGTGCCAGTAGAGCAGCAGCTCGCCGGGGCGGTCAAGCACCTCGCCAAGCCGCACCGCCCCGCTCTCCCCCTCCTCCGAGCTCCAGCTTCCCGAGCGCTCCCCCGGCAAGACGAACAGGTGGGCCGAGGGCTCCAGCGCAAAGCTTGCCGCAACCACCTCCGCAAGCAGGTCGAGCCGGCAGCGGCTTTCGACGGCAAGCAGCCGCCAAACCCCCGGTCGAAAGAGCGGCTCCACGCGCAGTTCGTAGCTGGGCCGCGGCCGCGACCACCGAAACGGCATCCGTGCCACGCGGGGAAGGGTAGCGGGCGGACCCGCTGCCTCCTAGCCGGCCACCTTTTCCAGGACCTCGGCGGGAACGTCGAAGTTGGCGTAGACGGCGTTCACGTCGTCGTTGTCTTCCAGCGCTTCGATCAGCTTCATCAGCTTCGCCGCCTCCGCCTCGCCAACCGGCACCCTGCTCTTCGGCCGATAGCTGAGCTCGGCGGAGCGCACCTCGACGCCGGCCTCTTCCAGGGCGTTGCGCACGGCGGTGAAGTTGGCCGGCTCGGTGATCACCTCGTAGATGTCCTCGTCGATTGCGATGTCCTCGGCGCCGGCCTCGACCGCCGGCAGGAGGTCCTCTTCGCTGTAGCGGCCGGCGTCGACGACGATCGTCCCCTTCTTCTCGAACAGGTAGGCGACGGAGCCGGGCTCGCCAAGGCTGCCCCCGTTCTTGGAGAAGAGCAGCCGGACGTCGGCCGAGGTGCGGTTCCGGTTGTCGGTCATCGCTTCGATCAGGACGGCGACGCCGCCGGGGCCGTAGCCCTCGTAGAGGACGGTCTCGATCGCCTCCGCTTCGCCGCCGGCGCCAATCCCCTTGGCGATCGCCCGTTCGATGTTCTCCTTCGGCATCGAGGCGGCCTTTGCCTTGGCGATCGCGTTCTCCAGGGCGGCGTTGTGGTCGGGGTCCCCTCCCCCTTCCCTTGCCGCAACGGTGATCGCCCGGGCAAGCTTGGCGAATTCCCGGCCGCGGCGGGCGTCGACAACCGCCTTCTTGTGGCGGATCTCATGCCATTTGGAATGTCCAGACATCTCAGCCTGATTCTAAGCGGCGGCAGCTGCCGATCGCCGGCGGTCGCTATCGTCATGCCATCGCCAGCGAGCTGAGAAAACCGGTTCGCCGCGGTGTCGACCCGGAGCCCTTCAAGGCTTGGCAGATCGAGCTGCACGGCCACCGGGTGATCTATCGGACCGCCGGCAAGCGCGCGGACCCAAGCGGCAACCGGCCGACGGTCGTCTTGATCCACGGGATGGTCAACTCCTCGCGACACTGGCGGGAGGTGGCGCTGGCGCTTGCCGAGGACCACTACGTGATCGCCCCCGACCTGATCGGCCACGGCGACTCGGCAACGCCCCGCGGCGACTATTCCCTTGGCGCCCACGCCTGCTACATCCGCGACCTGCTCACGGCGCTTGGCATCGACCGGTTCACCCTGGTCGGCCACTCGCTTGGCGGCGGCGTGGCGATGCAGTTCTACTACCAGTTCCCCCACCGGGTGGAGCGGCTGATCCTGGTCTCAAGCGGCGGGCTGGGCGGCGAGGTAAGCCCGCTGCTGCGCTCCGCCGCGCTGCCCGGCGCGACGCCGCTGCTTGCCGCCGCGACCAGGCCGTTTCTGCTTGGCAACCTCTGGCGGATCGGCCAGCTGCTGGAGGAGCGCGAGGTTGGGGTTGGCGTCTACCTGAAGGCGATCGCCCGCGCCCTTGCCCCGCTAAGCGGCGAGGGTGCCCGTCAGGCCTTCATCAGGACCCTGCGCGCGGTGATCGACTTCCGGGGCCAAAGGGTTTCCGCCACCGACCGGCTGGCGCTGCTTGCCGGCATGCCGACCCTGATCGTCTGGGGGGCGAGGGACCAGACGATCCCGACGGCCCACGGCCTGCGAATGCACCGGTTGGTCCCCCACAGCCGCCTCGTCCTCCTGCCCCGCTCCGCCCACTTCCCCCATCTCGAAGAACCGGCCGCCTTGGCGGAGGCGATCGGCCGGTTCATCGCCGAAACGGAGCCCGGCCACGTCAGCGACAACCAGTGGTCGCCGCTGATCACCGGCGGCGCCCAGCCGCAGCCGGCTGCCCTCGGGCGCAGCTGAGGCCGAGCGGGCGGCCCGGCGGCGCCTGCCAACGGCGGCGGGGGAGCGCGTATGATCCCGGCCGATGGCAGCGACGGTCAGCGGGGAGATCTTCAAGGCCTACGACATCCGCGGCATCTACGGCGAGCAGATCGACGGCGACCTCGCCGAACGGATCGGCCGCGCCTTCGTCAGGGTCCTCGCCGACCTCCACCGCAAGCCCCCCCAGGAGCTGCGGATCGGCCTGGGCAGGGACATGCGCCTCTTCGCGCCGGAGCTTGCCGGCCGCTACCGGGATGGGATGGTCAGGGAGGGGGCAACCGTCTTAGACGTGGGGATGGTTGGCACCGAGATGGTCTACTACCTGGTCGGCTCCAGGGAACTGGACGGCGGGCTGGTCTGCACCGCCTCCCACAACCCCAAGGCCTACACCGGCGCAAAGCTGCTCCGGGAGGGGGCGCTTGCCCTTTCCGGGGAGACCGGGATCGACCGGATCAGGGAGCTGGTCGAGGGGGAGCTGCCGGAGCAAGCCGGCAGACCCGGGAAGGTGGAGGAGCTTGACATCTACCCCGAGTTTCAGGAGAAGGCCCTCTCCTTCATCGACCCCGCCGCCGTCCGCGGCTTGAAGGTCGTTGTCGACGGCGGCAACGGGATGGCCGGGCCGATGGTCGGTCCGATCCTGGAGCGGCTTGGCCTGGAGCTGATCACCACCTACTGGGAGCCGGACGGCAACTTCCCCGACCACGAACCAAACCCCCTCCTGGAGGAGAACCGCCAGGCGATCATCGCCAAGGTCCGGGAAACCGGCGCCGATTTGGGGATCGCCTGGGATGGCGACGCCGACCGCTGCTTTTTCGTCGACGAGCAGGGCGCCTTTGTGGACGGGGACTTCCTTACCGCGCTGCTCGCCCGCGCCATCCTGGAAAAGCATCCGGGGGCGACGATCCTCTACGACGTCCGCGCCTCCTGGGCCGTGCCCGACACGGTGAAAGCGGCCGGCGGCGTAGCCCGGATCAACCGGGTCGGCCACGCCTTCTTCAAGCGGCGCATGCGGGAGGAAGGGGCGCTGTTTGGCGGGGAGGTCTCCGGTCACTACTACTTCCGCGACTTCTACTGCGCCGACTCCGGCACGATCCCGGCGCTGCTGATCCTCGAGCTGCTCAGCAAGCAGGAACAGCCCCTCTCGGCGCTGCTTGCCCCCTTTCGGGAGCGGTACTTCATCTCCGGCGAGATCAACTCGACCGTCGCCGACCAGCAGGCCAAGATGGAGGAGCTTGCCAAGCGGTACGCCGACGCCAGGATCAGCTGGATCGACGGGGTCTCGGTCGACTACGACAACTGGCACTTCAACGTCAGGCCCTCAAACACCGAGCCCCTCCTGCGCCTCTGCCTGGAGTCGCTTGTCTCCCGGCAGGACATGGAAAGGCGGCGGGACGAGGTGCTGGCGGTGATCAGGTCCTAGGCTTTAGTTGACGATGGCAGGCGGCAGGCCAAAGGGGAAGGGCGTCAACGCCCCGGAGGGGTTGCCTGCCCAGGTGGGGGTGACCGTGCTGAGCGTGCCCACCCCCTTCCCGGTCGGTCGGGTGAACGCCTACCTGCTGGCGGGGGACCCGCCGGCGCTGATCGACTGCGGGCCGAACTCCGCCCGCGCCCTGTTGGCGCTTGAACGGGCGCTGGCCGAGGCCGGGGTTGGAGTCGAGGAGCTTGGCTTTCTCCTGCTCACCCACCAGCACGTCGACCACCTCGGCCTTGCCGAAGCCGTTGTCGAGCGCTCCGGGGCGAAGGTGATCGTCTCCCGGCCGCTTGCCCAATACCTCCGCCAGGCGGCAGCGCCCTCGCCCGCCGAGCAGGAGTTCGCCGAGCAGCTGATGGCACGAAACGGCGTCTCCCGGGAGGTGATCGCGGCGCTGCGCGGTTCGGCCGGCGCCGTGCGGGCCTGGGGCTCCGTCGTCGAGCCGACGCTGGTCCTCGGCGAGGGGGAGGCCGTGGAGCTGCCCGACAGAAGGCTGATCGTCTACGAACGGCCGGGCCACAGCCCCTCCGACACCTTGTTCCTCGAACCGCGCCAGGGCCTTTTGTTCGGCGGCGACCACCTGCTTGCCGAGATCTCCTCCAACCCGGTGATCACGCCCCCTGCAGAGGGCGGGGAGCGGCCCCGGCCGCTGCCCACCTACCTGGAGTCATTGCGCCGCACCGCCGCGCTGGAGGGCGTCCGCCTGGTGCTGCCCGGCCACGGGGAGCCGATCGCCAACCACCGGGAGCTGATCGAGGGAAGGCTGCGCTTTCACGAGCGGCGCGCCCGCAAGCTGCTTGGCCTCCTCGAGGAGCCGCTTACCGCCCACGAGCTCGCCCGACGAATGTGGGGCGATGTGGCGATCAGCCAGGCCTACCTCACCCTCTCCGAGGTGCTTGGCCACCTCGATCTCCTCGAGGAAAAGGGGCTGGTTGAGCCCATCGAGGAGGGCGCGGTCGTCCGCTACCGGGCCTTGTCCTCCAGCTCGGCCAGGTAGTCCAGGTTTTCCCGGTCGTCCCGCTGCTCGCTTGGCTGCGTCGAGAAAAAGGCGTCAAGGATCTCGCCAAGCACCGCCTCCGAGGTCTGACGGAGGCTGAGCACCAGGACGTTGGCGTCGTTCCAGCGGCGGGCGCCTGCCGCGGTCTGGGCGTCGGTGCACAGCGCGGCGCGCACGCCGGCCACCTTGTTGGCGGCAATCGAGGCGCCGGTGCCGGTCCAACAGCAGACCACCGCCCGCTCGGCCCGCCCCTCGGCGACGTCCCGCGCGGCCGCGGCGGCAGCGCGGGCCCACTGCCGCTCCCGCTCGCCGGCGGTTGGATCGAGCGCACCGTGCGGGATCACCTCGTGGCCGCGGCGGCGCAGCTCCTCGCCGAGCTGCCGGGCGACGCCAACCAGTTCATCTGCCGCAACTGCAACCCGCATCGGGCTTGAACGGTAGCGCCAAGCCGACCCCGGCAAAAGGCGCTCCGTGAAGCCGCTCGCCGGGCGGGCCGGCCCTCTCCAAACGTCGGCAGGCAACCAACGGCCAGCGGCAGCCGCGCATTCGCTGCGCAGGGGGTGACCTGCAGCCTAAGCACCGGAAGCGGCGCGGGGCAGGCCGCCAGCGGTGCCGCGCCGTTGCCGCCCGGCACCGCGCAAGCGGCTCAAAGCCGGCTTCTCCCTGACGAGTTGCAATCCGTACAAAGCTCCGCTATCCTGTTTGCGCTTAGCTGGCGAGGCGACGGTCGGGCGGATCGCCATGCTGAGGCGGTACCACCCACGCAACCCGACCGCTTTCAAAAGGAGGCCACCCCCGATGAGCCAGCAAGACGCGCCAAGCGGATGCGCGCCTGTTCGCTTGATCTCAGCAAGCGTCCACCGTTCACGGAGCCGCCGCGGGCGATCGCGCCGCGCCGCGGCGCTGGTTGGAACGGTTGCCGTCTCCCTCCTTGCCCTTGGCTCGACATGCGCACCGCCTGCCTTTGCCAGCGGCACATTTGAAGCCCTTCCGCCTGGAAACGTGGAAATCCTCTCCGCCACCCTCCGCGCCCACGGCGAAGGGTGGCTTGAAGGGAAGAACTACACCGAAACGGAATACTGCGAGTTCCTCTATCGGGGACTGAACCCTGTAACTGGTTCATTCGAAAGCGAATGGCAGCAGTCCTCACCGCAGTGGGGCTCAGTTCAGCCCTGCAACGGAAACAAGGAAAACGGACACCTCCTCGAAGCGCACGTCGGCGCCCTCCAGCCCGGCTGGCAGTACTTCTACACCGTCGCGCGGTGCTACGAAGTGGCGCAGGAAAGCGGCTATCTGGTCTGCAAAGGCCCCCACGCCTACACCGACGGGATCGCCCAAGCATGGCCGTGCAAGCCGTACCAAAGCGCAGCGCCGGTCAGCTGCCCAAGCTTCACCACAAACGAGCCCCGTGCCAAAGCGCAGTCGGCAACCCATGTCCTGGGCACCTCCGCAACCCTAAACGGGAAGCTGCAGATCGAAGACCTCGCCGGCTCGGGCTCCGAATACGTCGAATACTACTTCGAATACTCAACCGACTCATCCTTTGCCTCGGCGCTTCGCACCGAAGTTCAGCGGCTGCCGCAAAACGACCCCGAAAGGGAACCGGCGGTCAGCCAAACGGTTGAAGGCCTCACGCCGGGGACCACCTACTACTTCCGCCCCGTCGTTCAGGCCGCGGAGCTTGGCGTCACCACCCCCCAGAAAGGGGAACCGCTTTCCTTCAAGACCGGCGGCTACGCCGTCACCCTGGCGGCCACCAACACCCTTGAAACGGAGGCGACGCTAAACGGCGAACTCGCCGCCGGCAACAACGCGGTCGAATACTTCTGGCTTGTCTCCACCTCGCCGGTGACCGGCGCCAACGGCCTGCTTGCCAGCAACCCGTTTCGAGTAGGCGGCGGCACCCTCAACGCCGGCGAAGTGAAGATGGTGAGCGCCGTCGCCGGCGGCCTGAAGCCAACCACCACCTACTACGCCCAGCTTGTCACAAGCGAAGGCGCCCTCCACGGCGGGGTGATCCCCTTCTCCACCTCCGCGCCGTGCGCCCACGAACAGTACCAAGACGTCCTGATCCCCTCGACCGGCTTCGTGGTCTCCGGCTGCTTTGCCAAATCGGGCTCATCCGCCCATCCCACCTACACCGGCTACGGCACCATCGACCTCAACGGCCTCCAGTTCGCCGGCACCTCCTCCAGCTCGATTGCAATCAACACCGAAAAGGAGACGGTGACCACCACCGCCGGCCACATCCAGCTCGGCACCTTGATCCTCACGCTTGGCGCCACCTGGAACTACACCAACGCCACCAGCGGCGGCGAAACGGTCTCGAAGATCCGCGTCGAACACGACCCCGGCGAAAAGCTCTACGGCTTCCCGATCCTCGGCGAAATCGCGATCTCCGCCTACTCCGGTGGCCGCAGCCACATCGTCGCCGAAGTGCTGGGCGCGCCGGCGCTGCTCGGCAAGTCCACGGCCGTAGGCGAAGCGTGGGTATCCGAGAGCGGCGCGATCGAATCGCTGTTCGTGACGATCGGTCATGCCGAATTCGGTCCGTTTGAACTGCCCGACGTCGAACTCCACTACCACGCCGCCACCGGCGAATGGGTCGGCACGGCGTCCCTCAACTTCCCGTTCGCTAAGTTCGGCGGCAGCGTCAGCATCGAGGTTAAAAACGGCGAGCTGAACGGCCTTGGCGGCAGCTTCAGCTCACCGGGGCTTGCCCTGCCGGGGGGCCTTGTCCTCAGCAGCTTTGCCTTCAACACGGTCTTCAACCCGCTCCAGCTTGAAGGCAACCTTGGCTTCGGCTGGGGGCCGGATGTCGGCAACGCCAAGCTGTTCGGCGGCACGCTCGGCTTCTACATGGGCTTCGACGCCAACCAGACGATCGCCAACGTGCCGGGGATCGAATCGGGCACCGAACTGCGCGAAGTGCCGCTCACCCTGAAGCTGCGCGGCACATTCAACCTGTTCGGCTTCATCAACCTAGCCCGCGCCGAACTCGCCTACTACGACCTCGCCCAGCCGTTCATCACCGCATACGCCAGCCTCTCCGAACCGCTGCTGGTCCGCTGCCGGACAAGCGGCGAAGCGGGCGTGATCCCCTCCTTGCTCGTCCGCGGCGACAGCTACGGCACCGAGTTCAACCTGATCGGCGAAGGGTCGGTGAAGGTGAAGCTGTGCGGCGGGCCGATCAACATCGCCGAAGCCTTCCTGACGATCTCCAACAAGGGGGCGGACGCCTGCGGGATCGTCGGCAAGATGGCGATGGGCGTCGGCTTCCACTGGTCGTCGCTGCCCAAGAGCCTGGGCGAATTCACCTCCGACTTCTCCCTGTATGAACCGGGCGCCACCAGCAACTGCAACGTAAGCGAATACATCCAGGAACTGGGGCTGCCCAAGGAAGACTTCGCCTCGACGGCCTCGGCCGGCGCCGCAACGGCCGCCAGCGCCGGCGCGCGGCCGCTGCGCTTGCCCGGCGGGCTGCGCTTCGAGGTGATCCGGGTCAAGGGAGCCGGCGCGCCGCCGCTGGTGAAGGTGACCGGGCCGGGCGGCCTCCTTGCGCAAAGCGCAACCGACGGGGAACCGGTGATCGCGCCCGGCCGCTACCTGATCATCCCCGACGGCTTCAACGACACCACCTACATCGAGCTCGCCAGGCCGCAGGCCGGCGCCTACCACCTCAGCCTTCTGCCCGGCTCAGCGAAGGTGGTCTCGCTGGGCGCCGCCCACGCGCTGCCCCCCGTCACCCTCCACGCCCGCCTGCGCCGCCACGGCCGGCGGCTGTTGCTCAGCTGGCGCGCCAACGACAAGGCGGGGCTGGCGATCGACTTCGCCGAACTCGGCGGCGCCGGCGGCCACCTCCTGCTGCGCACGACCGCTGCGCAGGGCAGGCGCGTGATCCGGCCGCGGCCGGGCCTTGCCGGCAAGCGGACGCTGCTTGCCTACCTCTACGCCCACGGCACGCTTGCCAGGGTGATCCGCGTCGCCGCCTTCACCGGCCCCCGGCTGCCCCTTCCCACGCCACCCCGCAGGCTGAGGGCGACGCGCAGCGGCACCACCGTCTCCCTGCGCTGGCAGCCGAGCGCCCGGGCGGTGCGCTACCGGGTCACCCTGCTTTTGCCCAACCACACGGTCCGGGTGATCTTCACCAAGTCCCACCGGGTCACGGTCCACGGCGTCCCGGCGACGGGGGCGCTCAAGGCCACGGTAAGCGGGATCGACGCGCTGGCGCGCACCGGCCACAGCGCAACCGTTGCCGTCGGCAAGCCGGCCAAACGACCGGCCCGCCACCACCCCAAGCACAAGCGCAAGCGCCGCAGGCGCCGCCGGTAGGGCAGACCGCGGGGAGGGGAGCGCCGGGTCCGCCTTCAGGGGAGGCGGGCCCGGCGCCGCCCCTCTCGGATCGGCCGAAACGGCCGACCGGCAGGGCCGTCTGCACCGCCGCACACCGCTCGCCCACCCACCGAAAGCGCGCCTGCGCGGCGCCCCTTAGGCGGACAGCAGGCCGGGGGTCCGACGTCGGCCGGGCACCAAAGGGCCTTCAGCGGCGCAAGGCCTCCTCAACCAGCCAGCGGTGGAGCCGCAGGTCGTCGGTCAGCTCGCTGTGAAAGGCGACGGCAAGGATCCGCCCCTGCCGGGCGGCAACCGGATGGCCGTCCACCTCGGCAAGCACCTCGACCGGCGGGTCGTACCGCTCGATCCAGGGCGCCCGGATGAAGACCGCCCGCAGCGGGCCGCCGGGAAAGCCCTTCAGCTCAAGGTCGGTCTCAAAGCTTTTGATCTGCCTGCCGAAGGCGTTGCGGCGGGCCTCGATCGCCATCAGCCCGAGGTGGGACCTGTCGAGCAGGATCAGCCCGGCGCAGGAGCCAAGCACCGGCGCGCCCTCCGCGACAAGCCTCCCGATCGGCTCTGCCAACCCCTCCCGCTCGATCCCCAACATGATCGCGGTCGACTCCCCTCCCGGCAGGACAAGCCCTTCAAGGCCGGCGAACTCCTCCTTGGTGCGCACCTCCCGGACGGCGGCCCCGCACCGCTGCAGCGCCCGCTCGTGGGCCTCAAACCCCCCCTGGATCGCCAGCACGCCGATCAGCGGCTTCCCGTCCGGGGAGCCGCGCCCCTCCTCACCAACCACGTTGGGCGAGCAGCTGGGCTTCCTCCAGCTTGGCAGCCTCCAGCCCGGCCATCGCCTGGCCAAGGCCGCGCGAGGCCCGGGCGACGCGGGCGGGGTCCTGCCAATGGGTTGTCGCTTCAACGATCGCGCGCGCCCTGGCGGGCGGGTTTTCCGACTTGAAGATCCCCGAGCCGACAAACACCCCTTCGGCGCCAAGGGCCATCATCAACGCCGCATCGGCCGGGGTGGCGATGCCGCCGGCGCAGAACAGCACAACCGGCAGCCTGCCCCGCTGGGCGACCTCGCGGACGAGGTCGAGCGGCGCGCCAAGCTGCTTTGCCGCCGCCGGCAGCTCCGCCTCTTCAAGGCCGGTCAGCCAGCGGATTTCGGAGGTGATCTTGCGCATGTGGCGAACGGCCTCGACGATGTCGCCGGTGCCGGCCTCCCCCTTGGAGCGGATCATCGCCGCCCCCTCGCCGATCCGCCGCAGCGCCTCCCCGAGGTTGGTGGCGCCGCAGACGAACGGCACCTTGAACGCCCACTTGTCGATGTGGTTCACCTCGTCGGTGGGGGTGAGCACCTCCGACTCGTCGATGTAGTCGACCTCCAGCGCTTCAAGCACCCGCGCCTCCATGAAGTGGCCGATCCGCGCCTTTGCCATCACCGGGATCGTCACCGCCTCCTTGATCTCCTCGATGATCGCCGGATCGGACATCCGCGCCACCCCGCCGGCGCGCCGGATGTCGGCCGGCACCCTTTCCAGCGCCATCACCGCCGCCGCCCCCGCCTGCTCGGCGATCTTCGCCTGCTCGGCGTTGACCACGTCCATGATCACGCCGCCCTTGAGCATTTCGGCCAGGCCGGCCTTCACGCGAAATGTTGCCTCGTCACGCATCCGAGCGCAGCATAGCCGCAAACGGCCCGATCTTCGACCTATGCCTACTTCAGCCGGAAGGCCTTGATCCGCTCCTCGTAGCGGGAGGGCTCCCGGGCGTAGACGCCGTAGGCAAGCGCCTGGATCAGGGCGAGCAGGGCGGTGTGGGAGCGGACGTAGGCGGGGCTGTTGGAGGAGTAGTAGAGCTTGATCTCGGCAAGCTGGGCGACCTCGGAGAGCGTCGCATCGGTGATCGCGGCGGTGTGGCCGCCCCGGTGGCGGGCGAGCTTCATCGCCCGGACAACCAGCGGCTGGGGCCTGCCGGCCGAGAAGCCGATCACAAGCGTTTCGGCGTTGATCCTGCCGAGCCGGGCGATCGCTTCCTGGGAGGGGGTGGTGACGGCTTCCACCCGCAGGTCGAGGAGCATCAGCAGGTGGCGGAAGTAGCTGGCGAAGAAGGCCATCTGGTCGGTCCCGGCGAGGAGGACCTTCTGGGCGGTGACGATCGCATCGATCGCGTCCTCGACGGCTTCCCGGGAGACCTTGCGCGCCGTTTCGATCACGTTGACGTGGTCGCTTTCAAAGGCCGCCTCGAACTCGTTCTGGTCGAGCGAGAAAAGCGGCATCGGCGCCAAGGAGCCGGAGGCGTGGGCTTGGGCGTTGCGCCGCCGGTACTCCTCCCGGGCGGCCGCCTGCAGCTCCGGAAAGCCGGAGAAGCCAAGCGCCTGGGAGAACCTGACGACCGTCGAGCTCGAGGTGTTGGCGCGGCGGGCAAGCTCCTCCGCCGTTTGAAAGGCCGCCTCCTCGATGTGGTCGACGATGTACTGGGCGACGTCCTTCTGGGAGCGGGAGTAGCGATCGAAGTGGGCCTGGATGTACTGGGAGAGGGTTTGGTGCTCGCCGAGGTCGGGGTGTCCCCTGCGAGCCGTCGTCTTTTCCCTTTGCGCTGCTGCCAAGCGTGCCATCGCGGCACTTATTCGGCCCCGCTCGTCGGCTTCCTGCCTGGCGCGCCGATCCCTGCAGCCGCTGCAGCGGCAAGCAGCCGGTCCAGGGCCGTCGGATCGGCAAGGGCCTGGGGGTTGACAACCCGCTCCCTGGGCTCCCCGGCAAGGATCCGCTTGACCGGCAGCTCGAGCAGCTTCCCGGAGAGGGTGCGGGGCAACGCCTCGACGGCAACGATCCGATCGGGCAGGTGGCGGGGCGAGCACTGGCTGCGCAGCTGGCTGCGGATCGCCTCCTCGAGACGATCGTCCAGCCGGGCCCCCGGCGCAAGGACGACGAACAGCACCAGCTGAAGCTCGGCGCCCAGCTCCGCGCTGCGCGGCACGTCGACAACAAGCGCTTCCCGGACCTCGGGGAGCGCCTCGACGGCCCGGTAGAGCTCGGCCGTGCCGATCCGCACCCCGCCCCGGTTGATCGTGGCGTCGGAGCGGCCGTAGATCACCGCCGTCCCCCTGGAGGTGATCCGGATCCAGTCGCCGTGGCGCCAGACCCCCGGGTAGCTGGAGAAGTAGGTCTCGCGCAGCCGGCTGCCGTCGGGATCGTTCCACAGGTAGATCGGCATCGAGGGCATCGGCTTGGTGACAACCAGCTCGCCAACCGTCTCAACGACCGGCCGGCCCCGTTCGTCGTAGGCGTAGACGGCGGCGCCAAGGGCCCGGCACTGCAGCTCCCCGGCGCGGACCTCGCGCACCGGGCAGCCACCGACAAAGGCCGTGCAGACGTCGGTACCGCCGCTTGTCGAGTAAAGCCAGAGGTCGTCCTTGAACCGCCGGTAGACCCAGCGGAAAACCTCCGGCGCAAGCGGCGAGCCGGTCGAGCCGATCGCCCGCAGGCCCGCCAGGCCAAGCCGCTGCGCCCACGGGGGGCCGCCCCTGTCCTCCTTCATCGCCTGGGCGAGGAAGCCGGCGCTTGTCCCGAAGTTGGTGACGCCGGTTCGGGCGGCCACCGCGAACAGCGACTCGGTGGTCGGGTTCAGCGGCGCGCCGTCGTAGAGGACGACGGCCGCATCGGTGAGCAGGCAGCCGACCAGGAAGTTCCACATCATCCAGCCGGTTGTCGTAAACCAGATGATCCGGTCCTCGGGACGGAGGTCGAGGTGGAGGTAGCCCTTCTTCAGCTGCTCGATGAGGATCCCCCCGTGGCTGTGGACGATCGCCTTCGGCAGCCCGGTTGTCCCGGAGGAGTAGAGGACCCACAGCGGGTGGTCGAAGGGAAGCTGGGCGTAGTGCGGCGGCTGGCCCTCGCCAAGCGCCCTCAGCTGCGCGAAGGAGAGGCCCTTCAGCCCCTCCCGCCCGGCGATCGCGCTTGGATCGGCCTGTCGGTCGAGGTAGCCGAGCAGGACGAGGTGGCGCACCGTCGGCAGCCCGGCGAGGATCTCGGCGAGGGCAGCCCGCCGGTCGTGGTCCTTGCCGGCGTACCGGTAGCCGTCGACGGCAAGCAGCACCTTCGGCTCGATCTGGCTGAACCGGTCGATCACCGCCCGGGGGCCGAACTCCGGGGCCGCGCTCGACCAGATCGCGCCGATCGAGGCGCAGGCGAGGAAGGCGCAAACCGTCTCGTAGATGTTCGGCAGGTAGGCGCAAACCCGGTCCCCCGGCCCCACGCCAAGCTCCCGCAGCCCGGCGGCAAGGGCCGCCACCTCCGCGCGCAGCTGGCCGCGGCTGACGGTCTCCACGCCGCGCAGCTCGGAGAGGTGGACGATCGCCGGGTCGGCTGGGGAGGCCGTCCCAAGCAGCTGGGGCGGCCCGTCGCCGGCCGGCCGACCGCTGCGGCTGTGGCGCTCGAGCAGGTTCTCGGCGTAGTTCAGGCGGGCCCCCGAAAACCACCGGCAGCCCGGCATCTGCTGGCGATCGAGGACCGTTTCGTAGGGCCTCGAGGCGATCACGCCAAAGGCCTCCCAGACCGCCTCCCAGAACCGCTCCAACCGCTCGATCGAAAACCGGTGAAGGTCTTCGTACTCGCCGAAGGAAACCCCCTCACGACCTTCCAGCCACCGCCAGAAGGCGCGCAGGTGGCTGGTCTCGATCCGCTCGGCGGCCGGCTCCCAGAGGACCTCGCCAAAGGCCTGCCCGGCATCTCCCGCTGTCTGCGCCGACACAGCCATCCCTCGCTGAAGACGGTTTACAGGCAGGGTAACGGCTGGCCCGGCCGGGCAGCGCCGCCCGCAGGCGCACTATCCTCGCCTAGCCGATGGCTGCTGAGCTGCGCAAGGCCTTCCCCGTCCTGGAGCGGTTTGCCTACCTGAACGCCGGCACGAACGGGCCGTTGCCAGCCGTTGCGGCGCAGGCGGCAAACCGGGAGCTCTCCCGGGAGCTTGCCGAGGGCCGCACCCAGGCCGGCTTCCAGCGGCGGCGGGAGCTTGCCGAAGCGCTGCGCAGCCGCTACGCCCAGGCGCTTGGCTGCGCGCCCCACCAGGTGGCGCTCACCTCCTGCACAAGCGAGGGACTCACCCTGTTTCTGCTCGGCCTCGAGCTTGGGCCGGCCGACGAGGTGCTGACCAGCGACGAGGAGCACCCCGGCCTGCTCGGCGCCCTTCAGGCGGTGCGGGAGCTGCGGGGGGTGAGGGTTCGGGAGGCGCCCTTCCCCCGCCTGGACGCCGAGATCGGCCCGCGGACCAGGGTTGTCGCCTGCTCGCACGTCAGCTGGGTGAGCGGCAGGCTGGCGCCGGCCGGCCTTGCCGAGCGGCCGGAGCGGGTCCTGCTGCTTCTGGACGGCGCCCAGGGGGTTGGCGCCGTCCCCACCGCCGTCGAGGCGCTGCGCTGCGACGGATACGCAGGCGCAGGCCAGAAGTGGCTGTGCGGGCCGGATGGCCTCGGCATGCTCTACCTCTCCAACCGGGCCTTTGCCGAGCTGAAGGTCATCCGCCGCGGCTACGCAAACCTCGCCCAACCGGACGCCGGGCTTGCCGCCCCGCTCCAGCCGGACTGCCGCCGGTTCGACGGCTACGCCCTTGGCGCGCCGCTTTTGGCAAGCGGTTTGGCGGCGCTGGAGCTGCTCGCCGGCCACGGGCTTGCCGCCCTCCAGGGGCGGGCGGCGGCGCTGGCCGAGCGGCTTGCCCAGGAGCTGGCGCAGGCGGGGTTCAAGGTCGTTGAGCGGGACCGGACAACCCTTGTCTCCTTTGTCGTCGACGATCCACCGGCGGCGGTCGCCCGGCTGCGCGAAGCGGGGGTGATCGTCAGGGAGATCCCGGGCAGGGGGCTGGTGCGGGCCTCCGTTGGCGCCTGGAACGACGAGCGCGACCTGGAGAGGCTGGTGCGGGGGCTGGGCGGCCGAGCGGGGAACTGAACGGTTGCCGTCCTATATAAAAGAAGACGATGCGCAAGCGAAAGAAGACGCGGACAAGCCTTCTGCGGGCGACGGCTGCGGCTGCAGCCGGGGTGATCGCAGCCGGGTGCGGCTCCTCCCACCATCACCGGGCGGCCACCGTGGTCGTCCACTCGACCGCCACCACGGCAACGCTGACAACGCTGCGCGTCAGCAGGCCGGCCTCCACCTTGAGCGTGGTCCTTCACGCCCCAAGCAGCGAACCGAAGGTTGGCGTCGGCTGGCCGATCACCGTTGAAGCCCACACCGCTGCCGGCAAGCCGGTGAACGGCACCGTCTCCTACGCCTTCCTGTTCGGCGGATCGGTTGTCGCCCGCCGACCGGGCGGCCAGATGCGCGAAGGCGTCTTCCACGATCAGCTTGAATTCCCGGCCCAGGCAACCGGCTACCCGCTGGTCCTGGAAGTGATCGTCGAAGGGGAAGGCGGCCGCGGGTCGACGCGGCGGCCGGTAAAGGCCGAACGCTGAGCGCGCCCGCCCTCGCCAAAAAGGCCGCAACCACCGCCACCTCCAGCTCCCCCCTTCCCTTCCGGCTCCGCGCCGTCGGCGGCGCCCTCCTGCCGGTGGGGACGGCGGTTGCCTTCAACACCGTGGCGCTCTCCCGCAACGGCTTTGCCAACGCCTTCTACGCCGCAGCCGTCCGCTCGATGCTCCGCTCGCTCCACAACTTCCTGTTCGTCAGCTTCGACCCGCGCGGGCTGATCTCCGTCGACAAACCGCCCCTTGCCCTCTGGCTGCAGGCTGCCTCGGCAAAGGCGTTCGGCTTCACGCCGCTTGCCCTGCTGCTGCCCGAGGCGCTCCTTGGCGCCGCCACCGTGGCCCTCCTCTACCTCGCCCTCCGCCGCCGGTTCGGGATCCTCCCCGCCAGCCTCGGCGCCACCGCGGTCGCCTGCTTTCCAGCCTTTGTCGCGATCTCCCGCGACAACCTGCCCGACCCGCTGCTGCTCTTCCTGCTTGCCGGCGCGGCGGCCCTTGCCGGCCGGGCTGCGACAACCGGCAGCCTTTCCAACCTGCTCGGCTGCGCTGCGCTGGTCGGCCTCGCCTTCAACACCAAAACGCTTGCCGCCTACATCCCGCTGCCGGCCTTCCTCGGCGCATACCTGCTGTTCGCCCCCCTGCCGCTGCGCGCCCGCCTCCTGCGGCTCTTTGCCGCGCTCTGCTGCCTGCTTGCCGTCTCCCTCGCCTGGATCGCCGCCGTCGAACTGACGCCGGCAAGGGACCGCCCTTACGTCGGCGGCTCCCGGGAAAACAGCGAGCTGGGCCTGACCTTCAACTACAACGGGATCGGCCGGGTTGCAGGGGAGGAAGGCGCTCCCGGGGAGATCCCCTACCGGCCCGGCGCGTCCCCGCTCGTCTACCGCCACCCGGTTGCCCGCCAGCTTGCGATCTACCGGCCGCTTGACGGCGTCGGCTACGTGCCGATCCGCAGCGAAGCCGGTCCGATCGGCCCCCTGCGGCTGTTCGACGGCGACCTGGGCGGCCAGGCGGGTTGGTTTGTCCCGGCGGCCGTCGCCGTCCTGCTTGGCCTGCCGGCCCTCGCCTGGCGACGGAGGGACCGCGACCTTGCCGCCTTCGTAGCGGTCTGGGGCGGCTGGTTTGCCCTTGAGGCCCTCCTCCTCTCCTTTGCAAAGGGGATCGTCCACCCCTACTACACCAGCGCCCTGGCCCCCCCGGTTGGCGCCCTGCTTGCCGCCGGGCTTGCCCAGCTGCGCGGCGGCGGGCGCGGGACGGCCGGCCTGCTGCTTGCCGCAGGCGGGGCGACCTTTGCGCTCGAGGCGCTCCTTTTGGCGCGGGCCGGCATGGAGGGTTGGCTTGCCCCGGCAGCCGCCGCCCTCCTCCTTGCCCTTGCCTTTGCCGCGCTCCGCCCCCCGGCCGTCGGCGCAGCAGCCTGCGCGCTCTTTCTCGTCCCCGCGGCCGCCTACGCCTCCACCACCTGGCTTGCGCCGGTGCAGGGCACTTTTCCAGCGGCCGGGCCGCACGCGGCAGCCGGCCCCGGCGGCGTGGGGTTGGAAGGGGAAGACCGCACCGTGATCCCCCACCTCGTCTCCTTCCTCCGCCGCCATGCGAAGGGACAGCCGCTTCAGGTCCTCACCGTCTCCTCGGTGGCCGCCGCCCCGCTGATCCTCCTTGGGGTGAGGGCCGCCTCCCTTGGCGGCTACGCCGGCACCGACCCGGCTGCAACCGGCCGCAGCCTGGCCCGCCTGGTCGCCTCCGGTCAGGCAAGCTACGTCCTCCTCGGCGGTCCCTACTCCGAACGGGGCGGCAACGGCGCCACCCGGGCCGCCCTTGCCCTCTGCCGCCCCCTTCCCCAAACGGCCTGGGGCGGTCCGCCCCTCTACCCCTACGCCTACGTCCTCTACAACTGCGCCGGCAGGGCCAGGCGGCTGCGCCGGTTCAGCGCGCCGCCACCCCTTCGGCCGCGACCGCCGGCCGCTCCCTCACCCCCCTCATCCTGAGCCCGAAGGCGGCGGCAAACAGCCCCGCCTCCCGTTCGGCGGCCCACCGCTGCAGCTCAAGCGGGCCGGCGCCGGCCACCTCCAGGAGGACCCCATCCCCCTCCCTGACCAGGGCGACGGTGCGGACGGCCTGATCGCGGGCCCGCTCAAGGCTCTCGGCAAGCCGCAGGAGCGCCGCGCCGCGGCGGACCACCTGCTCCCCCGCCTCGCCGAGCAGGAACCGCAGCGGGCCGCCGCCCGGCTCGCCCTTGCGGTGGTAGCGGGCAAGCTGGGCGATCACCCCGACCTCCCAGGGGGAGTAGCCGCCCAGCGGCTGGTGGAGGATCAGGTAGCGGGAGTGGCGGTGGTGGTCGTCGTAGTCGACCGCCATCCCCAGGTCGTGGAGGATCCCGGCCGCCCAGAGCAGCTCCCGCTCGCCGGGCAGCGGCGCGAACAGGCCGAGGGCGGCGGCCTGGTCGAAGAGGGAGAGGGCAAGGGCGGCGACGTGGACGGAATGGGCTCCGTCAAGGCCGTAGCGGGCGGCCAGGTTGAGGACCGAGAACCGCCGCACGTCGGGGACGACCCCCTCGCTTGCCGCAAAGAATTGCTCGAAGAAGACCCCCTCCCGCAAGCCGGCCTCGGTCGCCTCCAGCGGACCGCCGCCGGCAAGCTCGATCAGCACCTCCAGCAGCACCGCGGCGGCGACGATCACGTCGGCGCGCGCCGCCTTGATCCCCGGCAGGCGGTCCCGCTGGGCGGCGGGCAGCCGCGCCAGCCGCGCCCGCAGCTTGCGCAGCCCTGCCAGCTCGATCGAAAGCCCCTGCGCAGTTGCCGGCATCCCCTTTGGGGCAAGGGCGGTGGCAAGGTTGCGCACGGCGCCGCCAAGCCCAACCAGCCGGGGCGCCTCCCGCCAGGGCAAAGCCTCCGCCAGCGTCGCCCGCAGCGCCTCGGCCAGCCGGGAGATCAGCTTGGCCGAGACCGGCTCCCGCCCGCCGCCAAGAAACCGCTCGGTGAGGTTGACGGCGCCAAGGGAGAGGGAGAGCTTGCGCACCGGCCTGCGCTCGCGCAGCTCGACGATCTGCAGGGAGCCGCCGCCCAGCTCGAAGACGTAGCCGTCGCAGATCGTTGTCGTGTCGACGGCTGCCAGGTAGCCGTAGTGGGCCTCCTCGGCACCGGAGAGCAGCCGGATCGGCAGCCCCGTCTCCGCGCTGGCGCGGGCGATGAACTGGCGGCCGTCGGCGGCGTTTCGCACGGCCTCGGTCGCCACCGCGGCAACCTGGCGGGGGGCGATCCCGCTTGCCCGGCAGAAGTGGGCGAAGACGGAGAGGGCGGCAAGCGCCCGCTCCACCGCAGCCGGCTGGAGCCGGCCCGCTCCAGCCAGCCCTTCGGCAAGCCTGACCGGTTGGTAGATCTCGTCGCTGCGGAAGTAGAAGGGGTTGCCGGCCGGCGACCTTCCGCTTGTGAAGACGACAAGCCGGAAGGTGTTCGAGCCGAGGTCGATCACGGCCAGCCGATCGGCTCCATCCATCGCCTTCAGCCTAGAGCCCGGCCTGCCGGTTCGCTAACTTCGCCCCATGGCAGCAAGCGGCGTGATCGTCCGCCAGCGCGGCGCGCTCCGCCACGACCCCGGCCAGCTGATCCCCGGCCACCCCGAGCGGCCGGAGCGGCTCCGCCGCTGCGAGGAGGAGCTGGCGGCACAGCGGTGGCTTGGCCAGGAGGTGGTCTTTGCAAGCGAGGGTCGGGAGGAGGACGCGGCCCTTGTCCACCCCCGCCCCTACCTGGAGCGGCTTGCCAAAGCGCAGGCGGCGGGCGGGGCGATCCTCGACCCGGACACCGCCCTCGGCCCCAGCTCCTACGCCACCGCCCTGGAAGCGGCCTCCGCCGCCTGCCTGCTGATCGATCGGCTGCGGGAAGGGGCCGAGCGGGGCTTCGCCCTGCTCCGGCCGCCGGGACACCATGCCCTTGCCGCCGAGGCGATGGGGTTCTGCCTGCTCAACAACGCCGCCGTTGCCGCCGAGCACGCCCGCCGCCGCCACGGCCTTGCGCGGGTGGCGATCGTCGACTGGGACGTCCACCACGGCAACGGCACCGAAGCGATCTTCCTCGCCGAGCCGGCCGTCCTCTACATCTCCCTCCACCGCTACCCCTTCTACCCCGGCACCGGCTCGCTGGCCGACCGGGGAACCGGCGCCGGCGCCGGCTACACCCTCAACCTGCCGCTGCCGGCCGGCAGCGATGGCGCGCTTTGGCGGTCGGCCCTCGCCGAGCTTGCGGTCCCCGCGCTGCGCCGGTTTGCCCCCCAGCTGATCATCCTCTCGGCCGGCTACGACGCCCACCGCGACGACCCGCTTGGCGGCTGCAACCTCGAAAGCGACGACTACGCCGAGCTTGCCAGGGCGATTGGGGCGGTTGCCCAGGAGCTGGGCGCGCCGGTTGGCGCGCTCCTTGAGGGCGGCTACCACCCGGCAGCGCTAAGCGCCTCGGTGATCGCCACGATCCGGGGCCTCACCGACGGCCGCCGGCCGCGGCCGCTCGACCGCCACCCCTTCGTCGGCCTCCTCGAGGAGCGGCTTGCCCGGCTGCCGGCGGCCGCCGGCTAGATGCCGACGTTGGACATGTCGGGGTAGCGATCACCTGCCGTTGCGCCGATCGGGGCGGCCTGCTCAAGCCGGGCGCACTCCGCCTCGCTCAGCTCCAGGTCGAAGGCGGCGACGTTCTCCTCGAGGTAGCGCCGCCGCTTCGTCCCCGGGATCGGGAAGACGTCCTTCCCCTGCCGGTGGACCCAGGCGAGCGCGACCTGGGCGGGGGTGACCCCCCGCTCCCTGGCGACCTCCTCAACGGCCTTGACGATCCGCAGGTTGCGCTCCAGGTTCTCCGGCTGAAAGCGGGGATGGAAGCGGCGGTAATCGTCCGGCGGGATCTCCTCGTGGGAGCGGAAGGTGCCGGCGAGAAAGCCGCGGCCAAGCGGCGAGTAGGCGACAAAGCCGATCCCCAGCTCCCGGACGGTGGGCAGGATCTCCTCCTCCACTTCCCGCGCCCACAGCGAGTACTCGGTCTGCAGGGCCGTGATCGGATGGACGGCATGGGCGCGCCTGATCGTCTGGGCGCCGGCCTCGGAGAGGCCGAGGTAGCGGACCTTCCCGGCGGCAACCAGTTCGGCCATCGCCCCCACCGTCTCCTCGATCGGGACGGTCCGGTCGACCCGGTGCTGGTAGTAGAGGTCGATGTAGTCGACGCCCAGCCGGCGCAGCGAGGCCTCGCAGGCCCGCTTGACGTACTCCGGCTTGCCGTTGATCCCCACCCAGCTGCCGTCCGGCCTGCGCTCGTTGCCGAACTTGGTGGCGATCACGTACTGCTCCCGCTTGCCGCGCACGGCGCGGCCAACCAGTTCCTCGTTGGTGAACGGCCCGTACATGTCGGCCGTGTCCAGGAAGTTCACCCCCAGCTCAAGCGCCCGGTGGATCGTCGCGATCGCCTCCCGCTCGTCGCTTGCGCCGTAGAACTCCGACATCCCCATGCAGCCAAGGCCCTGGGCGGAGACCACCAACCCCTGAGAACCAAGCTTGCGCAGCTCCATCTCCTGCTCCTTTCTCGCGAACCTTCCGCTCAACGACTAGCAGCTGCCTCGTCCAAAGCCGCCACCACCCCCTCGAGGACCTCCTCGACGTCGCCTTCAACCTTCAGCTCGGCGATGTCGTCCAGCGGCGTCGGTCCCTTTGTGATGATCGCCACCTTACCGCCGCCGCCCCTTGTCGCCAGCGGCAGCCGGGCAACCGGTTCGACTTCCAGGGAGGTGCCGACGCACAAAAGGAGGGCGGCCTGGGCGCACAGCCCCTCCGCGCGGGCGAAAGGCTCCAACGGCAGAAGCTCGCCGAAGAGGACGACGTCCGGCTTCAGCGGCCGGCCGCAGGTCGGGCAGCGGGGGACCCCCTCCGGGTCGGCCTTGATCAGCTCGATCGCCTCGCCGAGGGGGACGGCGGTGGCGCAGCGCAGGCAGCGGCAGCGCTCGATCGAGCCGTGGACCTCAACCACCTCCCTGCTTCCCGCCTTGGCGTGGAGGCGGTCGATGTTCTGGGTGATCACCCCCCGGATCAGCCCTCTGCGCTCCAGCTCGGCAAGGGCGCGGTGGGCGCCGTTTGGCTGCTTGTCGACCAGGGTCGCAAACCGGTTGGCGTAAAACCGCCAAAACCGTTGGGGGTCGCGGTGGAAGACGTCGATGTGGGCGACCTCGAAGGGGTTGACCTGCGTCCAAAGGCCGCTGCCGGGGCTGCGGAAGTCGGGGATCCCGGAGGGCACCGAGATCCCGGCGCCGGTGAGGACGGCGGCCGGCTGGTTGGCGAGGAGCAGCTCGGCAAGGCGGCGGGCCTCAACCACCGCCGCCCACGCCCTCCAGGGGCTCCCTTGCAAACAGAAACCACCGGTTTGCGGAGGGGTCGGCAAAGGCAAGGTCCGGCTGCCTCCCCCCGGGAAGCTGGGCGCCGCGCAGCGGCTCGCGGCCGGGGTCGGCAAGGCGAGCGCCAACCAGCTCAAGCTCCTGCGCCGGCAGGGCAACCACCACGCCGATCAGCGCAAGCGCCCGCTCGGCCGGCGGCCGGCCGCCGGCGCTTTCCCAGCTGTTCAGGCCGAGGTGGTGGTGGTAGCCGCCCCAGGAGAGAAAGGCGGCGGAGCGGCCGAGGCGGGCGGTGAGCTCCAGATCGAGCAGGGCGCGGTAGAACTCCACGGCCTCCGAGACGTCCGCCACCTTGAGATGGAAGTGGCCCATCCTCGTCCCCGCCGGCGCATGCCAGGGCCGCTCCTCCCCCGCTTCGGCCAACAGCCCGGCGAGGTCAACCATCTTCGTGGTCATCAGCTCCGCAACCCGCCCCTCCCAGAGGGCCCTCGGTCGGTCGTGGTAGAGCTCGATGCCGTGGCCGTCGGGGTCGACGAGGTAGACGGCCTCGCTCACCTCGTGGTCGCCAAAGCCGACGATCGGCAGCCTCAGGCGGAGGGCGTGCCTGACGAACTGGGCCAGGTCGCTGCGGCGCGGCAGGTGGATCGCGAAGTGGTAGAGGCCGGTCGCACCCGGCGGCGGCGGGACGGCGGCGCGATCCTCGCCAAGCCTCACCAGCGGCGCCCCGCCGACGCCAACGGTCGCCCAACCGCTCCCCCGGCCTAGCGGTTCAAGGCCAAGGCCCTCGACGTAGAAGGCCAAGGACCGCTCGAGGTCGCGGCAGCGGACCGCCGCCTCCTGGAGGGCGGCGCCTAGCCCAACTGAGGCCGCGGTGGTCACGCCGACATTTTCGCAGGGCAGGGAAAGGCGCTGGGTATAAGAGATCCTTATTTTGAAGATCAGAAGCCTGAATTTGAATCATGGCTGTCGAGGACGAAAATGGGTTTGGACCAAGGAAAGGAGCAACGATGTCGGTGATTGCGGTTGCCTACGACGGAACGCCAAACAGCGAAGACGCGCTGGTCCTCGCCCGCGCCCTTGCCGAGGCAAGCGGCGCCGAGCTTGCGCTGATCAACGTCTACCGCGCCGATCCGCCGCTCCGCTGGCCGAGCATGGCCACGAAGGGGCGCAGCGAGTTCCTCCGCAGGGAGGCCCAGCGGCTGCTTGAACGGGCGGCCGACCGCTACGGCGTAAGGGCGGCGATCGAGCCGCTCTCCGGCACCACCACCGCAAGCGCCGTCCGCCGGTTTGCCGAGGAGCGCCAACCGGCCCTGATCGTCTTCGGCTCCGCCTACAACGCCCCGCCGGGCACGGTCCACCCCGGCAGCGCCGCAAGGCGGCTGCTTCAGACAAGCCCAACCGCGCTGGCCTTCGCGCCGGTCGGCCTCCACAAGGAGCCGCACCTCCCCGACCACCCCCGCGTCGGCTACAGCGGCCCGGGCGACCTTCAGACGGCCCGCCAGACGGCCGAGCTCCTTGCCGGGCTCACCGGCGGGGGGGCGGTCGAGGGGGCGAAGCATGTCGACCTGCTGGTGATCGGCTCGGCGCCCAACCGGCGCGGCCGGCTGCTGCTGGGCGCCAGGCATCAGGAGGCGCTTTTCAGCGCCCGGGTGCCAACCGTTGTCGTGCCCCCCGGCAAGGTGCCGGCCCTCGGCGCGGCAACGGCGGCCGTCTGAGCGGGACGCCAGGGTTGGCCTTTGAATAGGCTTGGGGCGATGCCCGAGCCATCCCAGCAAGAGCTGCTTGCAAGGGCCCGCGCCCGCCGTCAGGAGCTTGCCGTTGGGGAGATGCCGGCGCCGCCAAGCAGCCAGCTGGCAATCCTCACCTGCATGGACGCCCGGATCGACCCCTTGCGCCTCTTCGGCCTGGCCGTAGGGGAGGCGCACGTGATCCGCAACGCCGGCGGGCTGGCGACGGAGGACGCGATCCGCTCCCTTGCCGCCTCCCAGCGGCTGCTTGGCACGCGGACGGTGGCCGTCGTGATGCACGAGCGGTGCGGCCTGCACGGCGCCTCCGAGGACGACTTCGCCCGCCAGCTTGCCGCCGCGCGGGCGCTGCCCGGCTGGCGGCTTGGCGCCTTTGCCGACCTGGAGGAGGCGGTGCGCGCCTCCCTTGCCAGGCTGCGCAGCGCCCCGGAGCTGATCCACAAGGACCGAATCTATGGGTTCGTCTTCGATCCGGCAAGCGGCGAGCTGCGGGCCGTAGAGGGATAGCTTGGACAACCGTCCAGCTTTTCCTATACTTGAGGCGTGGTCTTTCGTCCCGCTTCCCACCGCCAGCCGACGCTTGCCCGGCGCAAGGCGGTGCTGCGCGCCGCGCTTGAGGTGATCGCCGAACGGGGGATCGGCAGGACCACCCATCGGGCGATCGCTGCGCGGGCCGGCGTGCCGCTTTCCACCACCAGCTACTTCTTCTCCTCCCTTGATGAGCTGATCGTTGCGGCGCTGCACGAGTTCACCGAGGAGACGATCAAGCGGATGGAAAGCATCACCGCCCTGGTCAGCGCCGGTCGGCTTTCCCCGCAGGCGGCCGTCGATCGGTTCACCGCTCTGCTCCTGGCGATCCCCCCGGAGCAGTCCGGAGCCCAGTTCGAGCTCTACCTCGAGGTCCGCCGCCGCCCGGAGCTCATCGAGGACGCCAGAAGGCTGCTTGGCGCCTATGAAGAACTTGTCCAGAAGGCGCTTGAGGCTGCGGGGGCAAGCAACTCAAGGCTTGCCGCCCGCGCCTTTGTCGCCCTCAGCGACGGCTTCGTGCTGCAGCGGCTGGTGGCCACCCGGGGAATCGAGGACCAGCGGGCCCTCCGGGAGGGGCTGAGGGCGTTGCTGAGCGGGTTTGGCGCAAGGCTCTCGCAGGCCGAACGGGAAGGCGGGGACGGGGCCTCCCCCGAGGCGGAGAAGACCGGGTAGGAGAGCCGGCCGACCGAGGCGCTCGGGCAAGCAAGCCGTCCCCTGCCAAGCCAGCCAAACGCGAAGCGGCTGCTGCCCTTCCACCGCAAGGGGGCAGGCGCGCCCCCCAACCACCCGTGCGGATGGCCGCGGGGACCCGAAAGCCCCGCCACCAACCCGACGCGCCGCGACCGGCGCCGGCCGCGCTCCCGGGCTTGCCGGCACAGCCCCCTCCTGCGGTAGGCAAGGCCGGAGGGGCGCTCCGCCCAGCTGAGCTAAAGGCTTTGCCGGACCACGGCGGCCTTGCCCGGCCAACCGGAGCACCGCTTGGGGCGCGGCCGTTCAGCCTCCACCCGGGGAGTCCTCACCTCCGCCCTGCGGCTTGGCCCGAACGCCGCCGGCCTCGCCGGCGAGGGCGGGAAACCGGTACCCGCAGTGTTTGCACAGCCGGGCTTCGGCAAGGACCGTCTCGGCGCATTCCGGGCACCGTTTCGTCGCCCGGGTCAGGCGGCGGGGGCCGAACTTCACCCCCCTCACCAGCTCGATCCCACCGATCACCGCTAAGCCGGCGCCCACAGCGGCAAGGTAGATGGCAACGTCAAAGGGGGCAACGACCGTCGTCCGTTCCGGAGCCTGCGCTTCGCCGCTGAAGTTGAGGGCGTAGAGGGTGCGCAAGCTCTTGTCCTGGGCGGCGAAAGCGACGAGGGCCGCGCAGACCAGGCTGAGCGCAAGCGCAACCCAGGCGTACGCCCGCCGGCCCGTGATGAACAGCCTGAGCTCGGCGGCCACGATTCCGATGCCGAGGAGGATCAACGCCCACCCTTCGTGCTGGACGAGCGAGTTGCTTTGAATCCGCGTGAACCCGGGCGGCGTCTGGACAAGGGGGAGGAAGTCGGCGATGATCAGCAGCAAGACGCCAAGCGTGGCGGTGATCGTGCCGATCACGTTGTCGGCGTAGCGCTCAGCTGAGCGGTCGGCCATCTGAAGCTCCTTTCCGATAGTTGGTCGGTCTATGGGGATCTGTGCGGAGCCTCGGGGTGATCCCGGCCGCCCATCCGCAGCGCAGCGCGGCCCGTCGCCGGGCCGGCTTGCCATGCGGCGCTCCCGCCGCCGGCGCCAACGGCAGGGCCACTCCCTGCGCGGCCTTTGCTTGCAGCGGCAAGCGGCCCCCCGGCCGTGGTCGGCAGCTGCCGACCACGGCCCCTTCCGCCGCAGCGGTCGGGCGAAGGCGAACGCCTGCAGATGCGCGAACACCCACCCGCGCGTCCACCGGACTATCGCCCTTCAACTGCGAGCGGCATAGCACCCACCGCTTTCCACTGCTTTGGACACCCTTTTCGCTCCTTCCAGTGTGCAGACGAGCATAGCACAAAGCTGCGGGGCGCACAAAGCCCCCGAGAGGGGCCAGTTGGCGCAACCGGTCGCGGACCTGCGCGCCCCTCGTGGCGGATGCCGCCAACCTGCGCGATTAGCTGCGCAGCCACCCTTCGTCGAGCGGCAACGCGGGGGCCGCGCCAAGGCGATCCGCAGGCCGGGCGGCGCGGTTTGCCGCCGGTCTTGGCTCCCAAGGGAACCGCTGCTGAGATGGGCCCGGCTGGACTTGAACCAGCGACCAACCGATTATGAGTCGGCTGCTCTAACCAGCTGAGCTACGGGCCCCGGCTGGATGGTAGGGGCTCCCGGCCGCCGCAGGGTAGGCCGATCGGCTAGGGTCTTTGCTCAACGGCTCTCACGGCAAGCAGGAGGTAGTTTGATGGCAGGAAAAGCGGCGCTGATCACCGGCGCCTCCAGCGGGATCGGCTACGCGATCGCCGAGGTGCTTGGCGAGGAGGGCTTTGCCCTAACCGTCTCGGCGCGCCGCCCGGAGAAGCTGGAGCAGGCTGCGCAGCAGCTGAGGGCAAGGGGGTTTGAGGTCCTTGCCCAGCCGGCCAACGTGGCGGTCGAGGAGGACCTGATCAACCTTGTGAGCGCCCACCGGGAGCGGTACGGTCGGCTTGACGTCTTGGTGAACAACGCCGGGGTTGGCGTTGGCGCCCCGGTCGGCGAGATCCAGACCAAGCGGGTCGACCTCCAGCTGAACGTCAACCTGCGGGCGGTGATCATCGCCTACCGGGAGTGCCTTGAGCTGCTCAAGGCGGCCGGCGCCGAGCACGGCAACGCCCTGGTCGTCAACACCTCCTCGATCTCCGGGAAGCGAGGCCAGCCCTGGCTGTCGGTCTACTCCGCCACCAAGCACGGGGTGGTCGGCTTCACCGAAGCGATGAACAAGGAGCTGGGGACGCTGGGGATCAAGTCGACGGCGCTCTGCCCCGGCTTTGTCGACACCGCGATGACCGATTTCGTCAAGGAGGCCGTCCCGCCGGAGAAGATGATCAAGCCCCGCGACGTCGCCGAGGCGGTACGGTTCCTGCTGCGGACCTCGCCCAACTGCGTGGTCCCGGAGATCATCTTCGCCCGACCGGACGAGGCTTTTTAGGAATGCGGCTTGGCGTCCACATCGGCTACTGGGGCCTTGGCCTCACCCCCCAGGACCAGCTTGCGATCGTTCAGGAGGCGGAGCGGCTCGGCTACCACTCGGTCTGGAGCGCCGAGGCCTACGGCTCCGACGCGGCAACGGTGCTTGCCTGGCTGGCCGCCCAGACCAAGACGATCAGGCTTGGCTCCGGGATCTTCCAGATGCCGGGCCGCAGCCCGGCGATGACCGCGATGACGGCGGCAACGATCGACCAGCTCTCCGGCGGGCGGATGATCCTCGGCCTCGGCCCCTCCGGCCCCCAGGTCGCCGAAGGATGGCACGGCCAGCCGTTTGCCCGCCAGCTCCAGCGGACCAGGGAGTACGTGGCGGTGGTGCGGATGGCGCTTGCCCGCCAGCGGGTCGAGTTCCACGGCGAGACCCTCCAGCTCCCCCTCCCCGGCGGCCAGGGGAAGGCGCTGAAGCTGACGATCGCCCCCGTCCAGGAGCGGATCCCGATCTACCTTGCCGCGATCGGCCCGAAGAACACCGCCCTTGCCGGCGAGATCGCCGACGGCTGGATCCCGACGCTGTTCTCCCCAACCCACGCCAGGGAGCTGATCTCCTCCCTGGAGGAGGGGGCCCGGCGGGCCGGCCGCTCCATCTCCGAGATCGACATCGCCCCCACCGTCAACGTCTGCGTCGACTCCGACGAGGAGAAGGCAAGGGACATGATGCGCCCCTTCATCGCCCTCTACGTCGGCGGGATGGGCTCCAGGGAGCGCAACTTCTACAACCAGCTCGTCCGCCGCTACGGCTTCGAGCAGGCGGCGCAGGAGATCCAGGACCACTTCCTCGCCGGCCGCCGCGAGGAGGCGATGGCGGCGATTCCCGCCGAGCTGATCGACGCCGTCAGCCTCTGCGGCAGGCCTGAGCGGGTGCGGGAACGGCTGGCCGCCTACAGGGAGGCCGGCGTCGGCACGCTTGGGATCACCCCGGTCGCCCCCACCCGCAAGGAGCGGATCGAGCAACTTCGCCTGATCGCCGAGCTTGCCAGCTGAGCGGGACGGCCGGCGGCCGTTGCGGTTCTACCTTGCCGCCTTCGGCGACCCCGGCCACCTCTTTCCGCTGATCGCCCTTGGCCGGGCGCTTGTCCGGCGCGGCCACACGGTGCGGCTGGAGAGCTGGCGGCGGTGGCGGGAGCCGATCGAAGCGCAGGGGATCGGCTTCGTCCCCGCCCCCGAACATCCCGACCTGCGGGGCGACCCCCTCTCCGTCGGCTTCTACACCGCCGCCCAGCGGGGCGTGCCCCACACCGCCGCCCAGCTGCGGGAGTTTCAACCGGACCTCGTCGTCGCCGACATCCTCACGCTTGCGCCGGCCCTTGCCGCCGAGCGGCTCGACCTCCCCTACGCCACCGTGATCCCCCACCCCTACCCCCTTCCCGCCCCCGGCAACCCGCCCTTCTCCCTGGGCGCCCGCCCGCCCCGCACCCGCCTTGGCGCCGTCCTCTGGCTGGCCTTTGCCGAGGCGGTTCGCAAGGGGTTTGCCGCGGGAAGATCCGACCTCAACCGGATCCGCACCGCGTTTGGCCTGCCGCCCCGCGGCGCCCTCCACGGCGGCCTCAGCGAGCGGCTGGTGCTCGTGGCGACCTTTCCCCAGCTCGAGTACCCCCGTCGCTGGCCGGACCACGTGAAGGTGGTTGGGCCGCTGATCTGGGAGCCCCCGACCGAGCCGGTTGGCGAGCCGCCGGGCGATCGGCCGCTGGTCCTGGTCGCCCCCTCCACCTCCCAGGACCGGGACCACCTGCTGCTCCGCGCAGCCCTTCGGGGGCTGGCCGACGCCCCGGTCCGCGTCCTTGCAACCTGGAACGGCAGGCCACCCCGCCTGCCGCTGCCGCAACCGCCAAACGCCTTGGTGGTCCCCTGGCTCTCCTACCGGGAAACGATGGCCCGCGCCGCGATCGTGATCTGCCACGGCGGCCACGGCACCGTCGCCCGCGCCCTCTCGCTTGGCAAGCCAACGGTCGTCTGCCCGGTCGCCGGCGACATGTTTGAGAACGGGGCGCGGGTTGCCCATGCGGGCGTCGGCTTGCGGCTGCCCCGCAGGCTGATCAAGCCGGGGCCGCTGCGGGACGTGGTGGTAGCCGCCCTTGCCGACCCGGCGATCGCCCGGCAGGCGGAGCAGCTGCGGGACTGGTACCGCCTCAACGATCCGGCCACCGCAGCCGCTGCGCTGGTCGAGCAGGCGGCAGCCGGCTAGCCGACGGCAAGCGAGGAGCGGAGCGCGCGCAGCGCCGCGAGGTTGGCTGCCGCCTGGCCGTGGTCGGGGAAGGCGGCAACGGTTGCCTGCAGCAGGTCGATCGCCCGCTCCAGCTCCCCCCGCTCGGCAAGCACCACGGCAAGGTCGTTTGCGATCTCCGGGGAGTTGGAGAGCTGAGCCGCCTGCTGGAGCGCGGCAGCGGCGCCGTCGCGGTCGCCGGCGGCGTGGCGGGCAAGCCCTTCCCGATGAAGCTCCGTTGCCCGGTCGGCCCTCTTGGCGCGGCCGCGGGCGATCCCCTGCAGGTAGGCGAGCTCCAGGGCAAGGGCGTAGCTGGCCCGCAGCGCCTCAAGCAAAAGCGCCTTGTGACCGGTTGGCTGCCCTTCCCCCGCAATTGGCGCGCCGAACGGCTCTAGCGCGCAAGCGGCGGCCACCGCCGCGGCCATGCGCTCCTCCAGGTCGGTGGGCACCTCCCGCTTGACGCCCAGCTGCTCGGCCAGCTCCGGGTGCTTCTCCGCGCAGCGCAGCGCCGCCTCGCCGGCCGTCCGCTGCCGCTCCAAAAACGGCAAAAACTCCTTGCGCGCATGGTGGACGCCGAGCGCCCCCGGCAGGTAGCAGAGGAGAAGGCCCTGCTTGGCAAGCCGCCAACCCAGCTCGGTGTCCTCGAGGGCGGCTGGAAACCGCTCGTCAAACCGCTCGCCGCCCAGGAAGGAGCGCTTCAGGGAGAGGTTGCAGGTGTAGAAGAAGTTGAACGGCAGCGGCCGGCCTTCCCGCCAGAGCCGCTCGATCTGCGGCCAGGCGAACAGCCCGACGCCGCTTTCGATCGTCTCCATGAAGGCGGAGGTTGCCTCGGGGGGAAAGCGGACCGGCCCAAGGGCGGCCGCCTGGGGTTGGGGGTTGCGGATGTGGAAGAGCAGGTGCTCGGCAAGCAGCCCCGGGGTTGGCTCGACGTCGTCGTCGAGAAAGAGCAGCAGCGGGGCGCGGGCCAGCTCGAGCGCGGCGTTGCGGGCGGCCGCCGGGCCGCTGCCGCCAACGGCCGCCCGGCGGACGGGAAGGGGCGGCTCGGCAAGCAGCCGCTCCGTCCCCTCGCCGCAGCGGTCTGGGGCGACGACAACCTCGATCGCCGCCTGCGGCTGGCTCTGGTTGGCAAGGCCGTGCAGGGCCTTGGCCAAGGTGTCCGGCCGGTTGTGGGTTGGGATCAGCACCGAGAGGAGCGGCTTGACGGCAACCTTGCCGACGGCGTAGAGCAGCAGTCGGGAGTTCGGGTAGACGTCAAGGGCGGCGATTGGCGTGTGGTTTTCCCGGACGTGCGCTTCAAGCGGCCGCCAGTCGTGGCGGTGGTGGAGCGGATAGGGGTCGGCGGGGTCCTCGCTGATCAGGTTGACGGCGACGTAGCGCGCCATCCCCTCCAGCCGCTGCAGCAGCGGCAGCGGCTCGGCGACGTGCTCGAGGACGTCGAAGCTGTAGACGAGGTCGAAGGAGAGGCCCTCCGGCAGCCGCTCGACGTCGTAGACGGGGGCGGAGAGGCCCCGGCGGGCAAGCCGCCAGCGCAGATAGCGGGTCGAGGGGTTGTCGAAGTCGGCGAAGGCGACCTTGTAGCCCTCGGCAAGGAAGCGCAGGCCGTCGGAGCCGATCCCGCAGCCGTAGTCAAGGAGCTTTGCGCCGGCCGGCAGCACCATCCGGATCAGCGCCCGGTAGGGCTCCTTCGTTGCCGTTTCGGCAAAGGCCGTGAGGTCGTAGAGGTAGCCCTCGGTCGTTCGGTAGAACTGCTCCTCCGCCCCCCGGTGGGCCGTGAACTCCCTGGCGAGCAGCTCGGCCGGCTGGGCGGTCCATGCCGGGTTGAACCGCTCCCCAAGGTACTGCTCAAGCTCGGCCCACTCCGGCCCGTGCGCAGCTGCCATCGCCCTGGTGATCGGCCGGCGACCGGCGCCGCTTAAGCGAAGAGCTCCGGGGGTGGGACTCGAACCCACAACCTCTCGGTTAACAGCCGAGCGCGTCTACCAGTTGAGCTACCCCGGAAGGCAAAAACAGGATACCGTGCCGTCCCGGCGCGATCGGTTGGACGGCCAACCGGCTGCGCCGCCGGGCTCACCGCCGGGAGTCGGCAACGAGGGCCGGTCCCCCGTGGAGCCGGCCGTGGGCCTCGTCGAAGGCCGCCTTCACCTTCGCCAGCCGCACCGAGAGCGGGCCAACCTCCTCCCCCCGCCTGCGCGCCGCCTCGATCTGACGGGAGAGGAGGGCAAGCTCAAGCTGGAGCCGGTTGGTTTCAAGGGCGCCCCGCAACCGGGCAAGCCGCTGCGCCTCCCCTTCCCCCTCGACCACGGCAACCTCCCGCAGCGCCTGGGCCTCGGCGATGATCCCGGCAAGGGCGGCCTCCTCCTCGCGCGCAAGCTCGTCGGCGTGGGCGGCTGGATCGCGCAGGTCGGTTTGGCGCAGGAAGGCGGCAACCCGCTGCAGCAGCGGGTCGGTGAGGTGGCGCTCCAGGTCAAGCTGGGCAAGCGCCCTTTCCCCCTCCTCGGGCACGGCCAGGCAGCTGGCAAGAAAGGCCCGCTCGGCCCGCTGGCGGGCGCTCAGCAGCTTGCCCACCACGCGGCGGGCCGGCTGTCTGGAGCCGGCCGGCCGGCTTGAGACCAGCAGCCGCTCGAGGACCGGGACCGGCATCCCGCCCAGCCGTTCGGCGACCAGCGCGACAAGCTCGGTGCGCAGGTTGCCCGGCGGCAGCGCCGAGAGCAGCCCGGCAAGCTCGGCGATCGCCCGGTCCTTGCCCTCCGCCCGCTGCAGGTCGTGCCGCTCAAGCACCCGCTCCACCTCAAACCGCTCGAGGGTGACGGTCGACTCAAGCAGCCTGGCAAAGCCGCCCGGACCCTCCCGTTCGATCACCTCCGCCGGGTCAAGACCCCTGCCCTCGACCTTCGGCAGCGGCACCACCTCCATCGAGAGGTTGCTCTCCCGGGCGAGCGCCGCCGCCCGCAGGGCCGCCCGCTGGCCGGCGCTGTCGCCGTCCAAGGCGAGCACCACCCGGCGGGCAAGCCGGGCGAGCGCCCGCACCTGCCGCTCGGTGAGGGCGGTGCCCATCAGCGCAACGGCGTTGCGCAGGCCGGCCTGGTGGAGGGCTACCACGTCCATGTAGCCCTCGCAGAGGATCACGTACCCCCGCCTGGCCGCCTCCTCCCGGGCGAGGTGGTAGGCGTAGAGGTGGCGGCCCTTGTGGTAGAGCTCCCCCTCCGGGCTGTTCAGGTACTTCGGCCCCTCGCCCTCGATCAGCCTGCCGCCAAAGCCGATCACCCTCCCCCGCTCGTCGCAGAGCGGGAAGACGATCCGCGCCCGGAACCGGTCGTAGGGCCGCTTGCCCCTGCCGGCGAGCGCAAGGCCGGCCGCCTCAAGCTCCGCAGCGGAGAAACCGGCCTTCGTTGCCGCCCGACAGAGGCTGTCCCAGGCCGGCGGCGCCCAGCCGATCCGGAAGGCCTTGACCGTCTCTGCCCCGATCCCCCTGCCGGCCAGGTAGGCGCGGGCCAACTCCCCGGAGGCGGCTGCCAGGTGGCGTTCGTAGAAGGAGGCCGCCCGCTCAAGCAGCGAGTAGAGGCGGGCGCGCCGCCGCTCCTCAAAGCTGCGGTCGCCCCCCTCCACCTCAAGCTCGACGCCGTACCGCTGCGCAAGGTACTCAAGGGCTCCCTTGAAGTCGACCTGCTGGGTTGCTTCGACGAAGCCGAAGATGTCGCCGGAGGCGCCGCAGCCGAAGCAGTGGTAGAGCTTGCGGTCGGGGTCGACGCTGAAGGAGGGGGTCCGCTCCTCGTGAAAGGGGCAGAGGCCCATGTACCGGTTGGGGCCGGAGCGGCGCAGGTCGGTGTGGGCGGAGACCAGCTCCAGGAAGTCGGCCGCCTCCCGCACCCGTTCCTTGCTCTCCGCCGTGTAGCGCGCCACGCCAACACCGTACCGCCCCCGTCTGCCGCAACGGCGGGGGCGCCCCGCATTTAGCGGGCGAAGCCGCTTGGCACTTCCAGCTCCTTGAAGGTGGCGATGCAGAACCGGTCGGTCATCCCGGCGATGTAGTCGATCACCGCCTGGGCAAGCGTCCGCTCCTCTGCGGCCCGCTCCCGGTCGAGCCCAACCAGCTGGGGGTTTTCGACGTAGTGGTCGAACAGCCGCCTGAGCACCCGCTCGACCTTGCCCCGCTCGGCCGTCACCGCCTCGCTGTGGTAGACCCGCTCGAACATGAAGGAGCGGAGCGCAACCATCGCCTCGGCCGCCTCCTCGCCCTGGACGATCTCCCCGGCGGCGGCGGAATGCTCGACCAGGTCGTGGACGAGCGCGTCGATCCGCTCCGAGCTGGTTGAGCCCAGCGTCGCGATCGCCTCGGCGGGCAGGTCGGCCGGCTCGATCACCCCGGCGCGCAGCGCGTCGTCGATGTCGTGGTTGATGTAGGCGACGCGATCGATGATCCGGACGATCCGCCCCTCGAGCGTGGCAGGCGGTTGGGCCTTCGAGGTGTGGCCGAGGATCCCGTCCCTCACCTGCTCGGTCAGGTTCAGGCCGTTGCCGTCCCGCTCGATGCAGTCCACCACCCGCAGCGACTGCTCGTTGTGGCGGAACCGGAAGGCCGGTCCAAACCGCTCCTGGAGGCAGGCGTCCAGCACCTCCTCGCCGATGTGGGCAAAGGGCGGGTGGCCGAGGTCGTGGCCGTAGCCGATCGCCTCGGTGAGGTCCTCGTTGAGCCGCAGCGCCCTTGCCACCGTCCGCGAGATCGCCGTCACCTCCAGGGTGTGGGTGAGCCGCGTCCGGTAGTGGTCGCCAACGGGGGCGATGAACACCTGGGTCTTGTGCTTCAGCCGGCGGAACGCCTTGCTGTGGACGATCCGGTCGCGGTCCCGCTGAAAGGGGGTGCGCAGGCTGCATTCCGGCTCCGGGACCCGCCGCCGGGGCGGGTAGGCGCGGGCGGCAAGCGGGGAGAGCAGCTGCTCTTCAAGGGCCGCCATCCGGTCGGCAAAGCCCTCGGCAACGGAGCCGTCCAGCGGCTTGGTCGTGCAGGCGCTCATGCGGCAACCGCCTCTTCACCGGCGCCGCGCAGGTGGGAGCCAAAGGTCGCCTTCAGCCGGACGTGGCTGTGGTGGGCGGCAACCTCAAGCACCGCCCGCTCCACCTCCCGCAAGGCCCGCCCGCTTGCCCCCGGCGCCTCGGCAAGCGGACGGCCAAGGGCGGCGGCGACAAAGGCCGCGCTCTCCCTGGAAAACGGGAACGGTCGACCGCCGGCAGCTGGCAGGCATCTACGGCAAAGCGTGCCGCCGGCGGCGGCGGAAAAAAAGGGCGCCTCCGCCCGACCGCAGCCGACGCAAACGCCAACGCGGGGGAGGATGCCGGCGGCGACAAGCAGCTTCAGGTGAAAGGCGACCGACAGCGGCCAGCCGGCCCGTTGCGGCCGCTCGTTGAGCAGGAAGAGCAGGTTGCACAGCAGGTTGAAGACCTCCGGATGGGGCTCTTCGGTGGCAAACAGCCGGCCGAGGGCGTCGGTGCAGCGGGCGGCAACCTCAAGGGCGACGGCGCTTCGCCGCAGGCCGGCGTTGGAGCGGATGATCTCGGCGCCGGTCACCGTCAGCAGCTCGGAGCGACCCTCGTGGAGGTCGAGGGCGAGGAGCTGGTAGGGCTCGAGCCGACCGCCGAGACGGCTGTGCAGCTTCCGCGCCCCCTTTGCAATCCCGCTCAGCCGCCCCCGCTCCCGGGAGTAGATGTGCAGGATCCGGTCCGCCTCGCCGTAGCGAAGCGACCTGATCACCACCGCTTCCAGCCGCAAGGGCCCCATCGCCGCGAGTGTAGGTCGGCGCGGGGGGCGATGCCCACTGGATCGCTACACTTTGTAAAGCATGGCGGAGATCGTCGTCTACACCACCACCCCCTGCCCCTACTGCACCGCGGTGAAAAGGCTCCTTGCCGAGCGGGGGCTCCCCTTCGCGGAGATCAACCTCGCCAAGGACCCGGAGGGACGGGCGGAGCTTGCGAAGCGGACGGGGATGCGGACCTTCCCCCAGGTGCTTGTCAACGGCCGGCTGATCGGCGGCTACGAAGAAACAAGGGCCGCCCTGCTCAGCGGCGAGCTCGACGAGCTGCTTGCCGCCGCCTAGCAACGGTCCGCTGGCAGCGGGGACAACGGTAGGTCGACCTGCCCCCCACCCGCAGCCGCTCGATCGGGGCGCTGCAGCGGGGACAGGGCTGCCCCTCCCGGCGGTGGACGAGGAAGCGGTCCTGAAAGGTTCCGCGGACGCCGTCGATGCCCCTGAAGTTCTCGATCGAGGCGCCGCGGGCGTCGATCCCGGCGCGCAGCGCCGCCCGCAGCCCCTCGACAAGCGCCTCGCACTCGCCGGCCGTCAGCCCTCCAGCCTCCTTGCAGGGGTCGATCCCCGCGCGAAAGAGCGCCTCGTCGGCGTAGATGTTGCCGACCCCGGCAACCAGCCGCTGGTCGAGCAGCGCCGCCTTGATCGCGACGGCGCGGCCGCGCAGACGGTCCCGCAGGTAGGCTCCGTTGAAGGCATCGTCGAAGGGCTCGGGGCCAAGCCGCGCCGCCAGGTAGCGCTCGAGGGCCTCTCGCTCGGCAAAGAGGGTGGCCGTGCCGAACCGGCGCAGGTCGCAAACGGCCAGCTCCAGCTCCCTCCCGCCCTTGCGCAGCCGCAGGGTCGCCCGCAGGTGGTTGGGCCGCTCCCGGGGGTCGAGGAGGATCACGCCGCTCATCCGCAGGTGCTGAAGCAGCGCCAGGCCTTTAGCAAACCGCCAGATCAGGTACTTCCCCCGTCGCTCCAGCCCCTCGATGACAAGCCCCTCCAGCCGCCGGGCGAAGCGGACCGGGTCCTCCGGGCTGCACCAGCGGGGGTCGTCAACCGTCGCCTTCACCACCCGCCCGCCGGCAACCACCGGCGCAAGCTGGGAGACGATCGTCTCGACCTCCGGCAGCTCAGGCATCGCGGCCGCGAAGCGTCGCCCGCGGGTGGGCGGCGAAGTAGACCGCCCGCAGCCGCTCGGCGCTCAGGTGGGTGTAGAGCTGGGTGGTTGCAGGGTCGCTGTGGCCAAGCAGCTCCTGGACGGCGCGCAGGTCGGCCCCCCCGCACAGCAGGTGGGTTGCGCAGCTGTGGCGGAGCGTGTGGGGGGTGACGCCGACCAGGCCGGCGCGCCGGGCGTGGCGGGCGACGATCAGGTGGAGGCCGTGGCGGGTGAGGGGGCCGCCGCGGCCGTTCAGGAACAGCTGGCTGCGCTCGCCGCCCCTTGCCAGCGCGGGGCGGCCCCGGCTCAGGTAGCGCTGCAGGGCGGCAAGGGCGTGGCGGCCAACCGGCACCAGCCGGACCTTCCCCCCCTTGCCCCGCACCCGGACGATCCCCTCGAGGAGATCGAGGTCGCCAAGCCGCAGGCCGCACAGCTCGGAGGCGCGCAGGCCGGAGGCGTAAAGGAGCTCGAGGGCGGCGCGATCGCGGAGCGCAAGCGGGTCGCTGCCCCCCACCCCCTCGACCAGCTTGCGCACCTCCCGGACGGCAAGCACCTTTGGCAGCCGCCGCGGCGGTCGCGGGCCCGCCAGCTCCGCCGTTGGATCCCCCTCCACCAGCCGTTCCCTGCGCAGAAACCGGTACAGCCCGCGGATCGCCGACCGCTTGCGGGCGATCGTCGTCGGCGCACGCCCCTCCCCGGCGCCTGCGCCAAGGAACTCGGCGAGGTCGGCCGGCTGGGCGCTGTAAAGCCGCCTGCCCCGGCGGCGCAGGAAGGCGAGGAGCTGAAGCAGGTCGGTGCGGTAGGCGGCAAGCGTATGGCTGGAGAGGCCCCGCTCGCCCTCCAGGTAGCCGAGGAACTCCAGCACCAGCTGCTCGTCTCTGGGCGTGTCCTCAGCCCTCACCTGCGGGACCGGTTGGCGCGCTGAACACCGCCAGCTCCAGGTCGAGCTGAGGCTCCTCGAGGGCGGCAAGCCTGGTCAGCTGGTCAAGCAGCCGGGCAAGCCGCTCCTCCTCGCCCTCCCCATCGCCGGCCCAGCGGAAGCGGGCCTCGACTTCAAAGCGCTTGGCGCTCACCGGGCGACGGCCGAGGAGAGCGGCTCGGCCCGGTCGCGGCCAAGCCGCTGCGCCCGCTGCAGCGCAGCCTGGACGAACCCGACGAACAGCGGCGCCGGCCGTTCCGGCCGCGACTTGAACTCCGGGTGGAACTGGGAGGCGACAAAGAAGGGATGGTCGGGCAGCTCGATCGCCTCCACCAGCCTTTCATCCGGGGTGGTGGCGCCGATCACCAGGCCGGGGAGGCCTTGGCGGGGGGCGGTGAGCCGGCGACGGAGCCGGTTGTTCACCTCGTAGCGGTGGCGATGGCGCTCGTAGATCACCGCCTCGCCGCCGTACAGCGCCCTGATCTTGCTGCCGGCGTGGAGCTTGATTGGATCGGCGCCAAGCCGCATCGTCCCGCCAAGCGCCCGAACCTCCTTCTGCTCGGGCAGGAGGTCGATCACCGGGTAGGGGGTCTCGTGGTCGAACTCCGTTGAGTTGGCCCCCTCCATCCCGCAGACGTGCCTTGCGAACTCGGCGACGGCAACGTGCATCCCAAGGCAGATGCCAAGGTAGGGGATCCCCTCTTCGCGGGCGATCTGGGCGGCCAGGATCTTCCCCTCGATCCCCCGCCCGCCGAAGCCGCCGGGGATCAGCACGCCGTCGACCTCGGCGAACCGGTCGGGGTCGAACTCCCCCCTCCCCTTGCCGACGGCCGGCTTGCCGGCCGCCGCCGCTTCCAGCTGCTCGGCGTCAACCCAGACGATCTCCACCTTCGCGTCCAGCTGGTGGGCGGCGTGGCGGAGCGCTTCGCAGACCGAGAGGTAGGCGTCCTCAAGCTGGACGTACTTGCCGACCAGGGCGATCCTCACCCGCCGGCTTGCCTGCTGGGCGCGGCGGAGCGTCCGCCGGTAGTCGGCAAGGTCCGGCTCCGGCGCCTGCAGGCCAAACTGCTCGACGATCAGCCGGTCAACCCCCTGCTCGTGAAAGAGCAGCGGCACCTCGTAGATGTTCTCCACGTCGCTTGCCGAGATCACCGCCTCCGTTGGGAGGCTGGCGAAGAGGGCGATCTTCCGCCTGATCTCCTCCGAGAGCGGTTCCCGGGAGCGGCACATCAACATGTCGGGGGCGATCCCGATCCTGCGCAGCTCGTTCACCGAGTGCTGGGTCGGCTTGGTCTTCAGCTCGCCGGCGTGCTCGATGTAGGGGACGAGGGTGAGGTGGATGTAGATGCAGCGGCGGCGGCCGACGTCGACCGGGAACTGCCTGATCGCCTCCAGGAACGGCAGGGACTCGATGTCGCCGACGGTGCCGCCGATCTCGGTGACAACCACATCGGCGTCGCTTGACTCGGCGATCAGCGCGATCCGCTGCTTGATCTCGTCGGTGATGTGGGGGACGACCTGGACCGTGGAGCCCAGGTAGTCGCCGCGCCGCTCCCGCCTGATCACCGTGTCGTAGATGCCGCCGGCGGTGACGTTGGAGATCCGGCTGGTGTTCACGCCGGTGAACCGCTCGTAGTGGCCGAGGTCGAGGTCGGTCTCCGCCCCGTCCTCTGTGACAAACACCTCGCCGTGCTGGTAGGGGGACATCGTGCCGGGGTCGACGTTGATGTAGGGGTCGAGCTTCTGGAGGGCGACGGTGAGGCCGCGGGCGACAAGCAGCCTGCCGATCGAGGCGGCCGCAATCCCCTTCCCCAGCGAGGAGACGACGCCGCCGGTGATGAAGACGAACCGGGTGCGCTCGGGAACCTTCACCCGACCGTCCCCACCGCCGGCGATCAAGCTCGCCCTCCCGGTGAACCGCGCTGATCGGATCGGCACGCCTGCACGTCCTTACGGTAGCGCGCCTTGCGGATACGACCGGCCCGCCGGTCGGCCGCTTCCCGCTCGATATCGTTTGCGCCGATGGGAAAGAGGGTGCCTGCTGGCCGCGTGGCGATCGCTGCCTTGGCGATCGCCCTCCTCTCGGCGCCGGCGGCTGCGGCGGCACCGATCTCCTTGAACGACAACGCCTACCTCCGCCTCCTCCATCGCCGCGGCGCCGTGTTGGTCGAGCAGGGCAACGCCTACGGCCAGGCGCGCGGCAGGCTGACCTGCAGGCTGCGGCTTGGTCGCTACCTGACCGGCACCTTCCAGCTTTCAAGCGGCGGCCTGCTGACCGGCGTCCTCTCGGCCAACCGCCACCGGGGCAGGGGCGGCTTTGAAAGCTTCGGCGGGTCGGCGGCGGTGGTCGGCCGCTCAGGAAGGTTCCGCCGGCTGCGCGGCACGATCGCCGTCTACGGCGTCCTCGACCGCCGCAACGGCGCCGTCGTCCTGCAGCTGCGCGGCGCGATCGGCTAGGCGGCGCCGGAAGGCCGCGGCCTTTCAAGCCGCCTCGAGGTGGACGAACGTTCTATCGATAACGGTTGTTCGGACGTCCAGCCACGGATACGATCGCCGATAGATGCTCTCCGGATCCGAGTTTTGGCTTTTGCGCCTGATGGCGGACCGGGGAGCGGCCCTCCTGGACGCCTCCGCCTTTCTGGTGCTTGTCGAGGAACGGGGCGAGCTGGAGGTGGCCGCCGCCGTCGGCGAGCGACAGTCGGCTCTCGAGCGGATCCCGATCCGGGGCAGCGCCGTCGGCGAGCTCTACCGCCGCCGGGAGCCGCTCCAGGTCGACGACCCCGCAACGGCCCCCTGGCTTGGCGAGCTTGGCCTGCGCGCCGCCTCCGTCGTCGTCGAGCCGTTCTCGCTCTCCCCCTACGGCGCCGGGATGATCGTTGCCGCGCGCCGCGACCAGTCCTTCAGCCGCCACGACCGGGAGATGTTGGCCAGCTTCGCCCGCAACCTCGCCGACCGGCTGGGCGCGGAGCGGGCGGCGACGATTGAAAGGCTCCGCTACGGCCAGATGATGAGGGAGCATGAGCGCCGGCGGTGGGCTCGCGAGCTGCACGATGAAACGATCCAGGGCCTTGGCGCCCTGCGGATCAAGCTTGCCTCCGCGCGGGAAAGCGGCGACCCGCAGCGGCTGCGGGAAGCCGTCGATCAGGTGCTTGCCGACCTGGACAGGGAGATCCAGGGGATCCGCCACCTTATCACCGAGCTGCGGCCGGCCGCCCTTGACGATCTCGGCCTTGCCGACGCAATCGACGCCCTGGCGCGGCGGGTGGAAGACGTCTACAACCTGACCGTCGAGACGGAGCTCAACCTCCTCGACAGGGAGGGCAAGCCGCTGCGCTTCGATCCCGAACTGGAGAGCACGGTCTACCGGATCGTCCAGGAGGCGCTCAGCAACGTCGCCCGCCACGCCCAGGCCGAGCGGGCCACGGTGCGGGTGTGGGTCCAGCAGGGACGTCTTTGGGCGACGATCGTCGACAACGGCAGGGGGATCGCCCAGGAGCTGATCGAGCGGGTCGAGGCGGCCAGCGCGCTGAAGCCCACCGGCGAGGAGCAGCCGCTTGGCGGCAGCGGCCGCGAGGGCGGCTTTGGCCTGCCGGGGATGGTCGAGCGGGCCGAGCTTGTCGGCGGCACGGTCAGGCTGGAGCGGCTGCCCGAGGGCGGGACCAAGCTGACCTTTTCGGCGCCGCTTGCCCTCCGGCCCGACGCAGATGACGAGCTTGAATCGCTGCGCCGCCGGTAGCCGGCGGCCGACCGGGACGGGCGGAGCGGCGTCGGCTGCGCCCCCAAGCTCAGCGGTCGGGCCAGCTCAACCGCGCCGAGATCCCAAGCGGGTCCTCCATCAGCCCCTCCCTGCGCGCGTAGTCCACCAACTCCGAGCGGCGGGAGATCCCCAGCTTCTCCATCGCCCGGGAGCGGTAGGTCTTCACCGTCCGTTCGCCGATGTGCAGCCGTTGCGCGATCTCGCCGTTGGTGTAGCCAAGCGCCGCCAGCCGCACCACCTCCCGCTCCCGTTCGGAGAGCTCTTGCTCTCCCTGCGGGGCGGTCCGCGCGGCAAGCGCCGCGCCAAGCTCCGGCTGCAGGTAGAAGCTGCCGGCTGCAACCTCCACGAGGGCCGTGACGATCATCTCGGGGTCGGCGTCCTTCAGCAGGTAGCCGCGCGCTCCCGCGGCGATCGCCTGGCGGACGTAGCCAGGCTCGTCGCACATCGTCAGGACGACCACGCCGAGGTTTGGACAGGCGCGCAGCAGCAGCGGCAGCGTCGCAAGGCCGGAGCCGCCGGGCATCGTCAGGTCAAGCGTGCAAAGGTCCGGCCGGGTCTCGGCGGCCACCCGCAGCACGGCGGGCACCGTTGCCGCCTCGCCGACAACGGCAAACAGCGATGGCCGCCTGCCCAACACCGCCTTCAGCCCGTCCCGGACGACGGCGTGGTCGTCGGCGATCAGCACCCGCAGCGGCCCCTCCCTCCGCGCTGGCCTTCCCTCTCCAGGCTGGACGTGGCCGACCACGGGGTAAGGGTAGCCAGCGATCACCACCGTTTGTGTGAATTTCGGAGATCCGCCCGAAAAGGACGACAAATTCCGCCCTGAAGATCCCTTGAAAAAGCGCGGCTGCCGGCGATCATCGGCTCAGTGGCAAGAGCAACCGAAAGCCCCAGGGTGTAGCTGACGTGGTCCTCCTCCGGCGAAGGCAGCGACGGGCAGCTCGCCGGGTGAGGCGCCTTCGCCGCGCTCCCATGGGGCAGGCGGCAGCACGCTGCCGCCAGGGGCGCGCGACCTGAGCTTTCTCGGGTCGCGCGCCCCACCCTTCCAGCCGGTCCATCCCGCCACCTTGGCCGCTTCCTCGACACAAAGCTGAGCAAAGATGGCGCCACCTAAAGCGGCCGGAGGATCAGGCCGAAGATCGGGGTGGTTGGCAGGACGCCAATGTCGGAAAAGGATCAAACGATGACCAACAGGCTTGTTTTCACCAGCTCCCAGGCGGCGCGGTTCCTCGGGGTCTCGCTGGCGACGGTGCGCCGGTGGGCGGACGCCGGCCACCTCGACTACTACCGGACCCCCGGCGGACAGCGGCGGTTTTCGCGGGAGCAGCTGGAAAGCTTCATCGCCTCGATGCACCAGCCCCAGCACCGCCCGCCCCAGTCAAGGGCGGCGCGGGCGGCCTGATCAGCGGGCGAGGAGGCCGAACTTCTCCCGCAGGCGTCGATAGAAGGTCGTTCCCGGCAGCTGGGCAAGCAGCCCTGCCTTGGCCAGGTAGGTGATCGCCAGACTGCTCTCCCCGGCCAGCTCGCCGACCAGCCTGCCGTCGACGGTCACCTCAAGCGGTCCGGCGGCCCGGTTGACGACGGTCAGCGTCGAGTCGGGGGCGACAACGAGCGGCCGGGCGGCAAGCGAGTGGGCGGCGATGAAGGAGACCGCAAACCCAGCCACCCCCCAGGCCATCACCGGACCCCCGTTGGCGAGGTTGTATCCGGTCGAGCCGGCGGGGGTGGCGGCGACAAGGCCATCGCAGCGGACCCTGCCCAGCTCCTCGCCGTCAAGCTCGTAGGCGAGCTGGGCGACCCGGTCGCCGGCCCGGCGGTGGACGGCCACGTCGTTGAAGGCGTGCTGCGCGCGGCCGGCCAGCTCAAAGGCAAGGGCCGGCAGCGAGAGGAGGGCGAAGCGACCGGCCAGGGCGGCCTCGACGCCGGCCTCCAGGCCCCCTCCTCGCCCCTCGACGGTGGCGAGAAAGCCGACCTCCCCGAAGTTGATCCCGAAGACGGCAACACCGGTCTGGGCGTAGTAGCGCAGCGCTCGCAGGATCGAGCCGTCGCCGCCCAGGACCAGGCAGAGGTCCACCTCGGGCGCCGGGTGGCGGGCGATCCGCACCGCCCTCCCGCTGGCGAAGCCGTTGCGCGCCGCCTCCTCGGGGTCGACGACAACGGCGATCCCGGCCGCCTCGCAACGGCGCAGGAGAAAGCGCAGCGCATCCCCCAGCCGCTTGGGGTGGGAGTGGGTGACCACGGCGACGGCGCGCGGCGGCCGGTGCACTAGATCCCCTCCACCCGGGCGACGAGCTGCCGCACCCCCTCCTCCTCCACGGCGGCGGCGGCCGGCGCCGGCCGGGCCAGCCAGAGGAAGGTTTCCCGGTTGCCCTTCGGCCCCCGCGGCTCGGCCGGGTAGGCGCCGACAACGGCCTCGCCCAGCTCAAGAGCCGCCACCGCCACCCCGCTCACCGCCTCCCGGCGCAGGGGCTCCTGGCGGACGACGCCCCCCTTGCCAACCCGGCCGGGACCGACCTCGAACTGGGGTTTCACCAGCACGAGCAGATCGTGGGGCACGGCAAGGCAGCGAACCACCGCCGGAATGACCTTGGCCAGCGAGATGAAGGAGACGTCGACGACGGCAAGGTCGGGACGAAAGGGCAACATCTCCGGCCCGAGGTAGCGGGCGTTGGTTCGCTCCAGGACGTGGACGCGGGGGTCGTTGCGCAGCGACCAGGCAAGCTGGCCGTAGCCGACGTCGACGGCGATCACCGCGGTGGCGCCGGCCCTCAGCAGGCAGTCGGTGAAGCCGCCGGTGGAGGCGCCGACGTCCAGGCAGAGCCGGCCCTTCACGGTCAGGCCGGTTGCCCGCAGCGCCCCGGCCAGCTTCTCGCCGCCACGGGAAACGAACGGCCGCTCCCCCGCCGCCGGCTCACCAGCTGCTGCTGCCATCCCTTTCCCGCCCGCAGGACATCGCCAACACCGTAGCGGTCTAAGTTGACCGGAAGGTCGGCCGCCCCTGCACGACTGTGCCCAACCTCACACAAGGCGCGGGGGAAAGCGTGCAATATCTGGGTCGACCCGAAACACAGCAGCATCCCTCCTCCCCTCGGAGCGGCCCGCCTCGCGGGCCGCTTCAGGTTAACGGGCCGGTCGGGGAAGCGAAGTTGTCTGCCCCTTTGACCGTCCCCTTCGGCCGACCGCGCTTGCGGCCCACGGGGAAGGGGCTGCGCCCTCAGCCGGCCTGGACGGGGGAAGGTTCGGCGGCCATCTCCTCGCCCCGCAGGGCCTTGAGCACCCGCTTGGCGATCTGGGGGCCGGTGTAGCCGACCTCCTCGTGGAGGAGGGCGGGTTTGCCGTGGGTCACGTACCGGTCCGGCAGGCCGACCCTGAGGATCCGGGGCAGCCGCTCCGGGCTGGCGCCGTCGGCGTAAACGCCTTCGTTCAGGCTCTCCCAGACGGCCGACCCAAACCCGCCGGCAAGGACGCCCTCCTCGACGGTGACCAAAAGCTCGTGCTCGGCGGCGAGCTGGGAGATCAGGCCGAGGTCGAGCGGCTTGGCGAACCGGGCGTCGGCGACGGTGACGGCCAGCCCCTCCCGCTCAAGCAGCTCCGCCGCCTCCAGGGACTTGTAGACGCCGGTGCCGTAGCCGAGGAAGGCAACCCGCCCCTTCCGGCTGCCGGAGAGGATCGGGCCGCCTCGACCGGTTGGCTCCTTGAGGATCTCGCCGGTGCCGATCGCGATCCGGCGGGGTCGGTCCGGCAGCTGCACGCCCACCCCTTCGCCGCGCGGGTAGCGGAGCGCGATCGGCCCGTCGTCGTAGGTGAGGGCGGTGTGCAGCATGTGGACCAGCATCGCCTCGTCGCGGGGAGCCATCAGCACGATGTTCGGCAGGCAGCGCAGGTAGGCGATGTCGAAGGCGCCGTGGTGGGTCGGCCCATCGTCGCCGACCAAGCCGGCCCGATCCATTGCAAAGACCACGTTCAGCTTCTGGAGGCAGACGTCGTGGACGATCTGGTCGAAGGCCCGCTGGAGGAAGGTGGAGTAGATCGCCGCAACCGGCTTCAGCCCCTGGAGCGCCAGCCCGGCGGCAAAGAGCACCGCCTGCTGCTCGGCGATCCCGACATCGAAGTAGCGGGCCGGGAAGGCCTTCTGGAGGTAGTTGAGGCCGGTCCCCGTGTTCATCGCCGCGGTGATCCCGATGATCCGCCGATCCCGTTCGCATTCCCTGACCAGCGACTTGCCGAAGACCTCCGTGTAGGTGGGCGGCGGCGTCTTTGCCGCTTCCTTGCCGTTTGTTGCGGCGGCCGTCACCGGCGCCCCGTTGCGGATCGACCGGGGCTTTGCGGCGTGCCACTTCTCCATCCCCTCCAAGCCCCCTTCCTCTGCGGGGGGGAAACCCTTGCCCTTGATCGTGGCGATGTGGACGACAACGGGGCGCTGGGCGTCAAGCGCCTCCCGCAGCGCCTCCCGCAGCGCCCTCACGTCGTGGCCGTCGATCACGCCCATGTAGGCGAAGTCAAGCTCCTCCCACCACAGTCCGGGAGCCCAGAAGGCCTTGATCGACTCCTTCAGCTGGGGGCCAAGCCGCTCGAAGGCGGCGCCGATCGCGCCGGGAAGCTTTGTCAACCCCCCTTCCACGTTCTCGCGGGCGTGCCAAAGCTTCGGGTTGAGGCGGATCCGGTTGAAGTAACGGGAGAGGGCGCCGACGTTTGGGGCAATCGACATCCCGTTGTCGTTGAGGACGACAACGATCGGCGTGCCCAGGCCGCCGGCCTGGCTGATCGCCTCGAAGGCGACGCCGCCGGTCATCCCCCCGTCGCCGATCACCGCCACCACCCGGCCGTCTTCGCCGTTGTAGCGCATCGCCTCCTTGATCCCGACGGCGTAGCCGATCGAGGTGGAGGCGTGGCCGGCGCCCATGATGTCGTGCTCCGACTCGTGGATCGCGCAGAACGGCGCAAGCCCGCCGTACTGCCGGATCGTGTGCAGCCGGTTCCCCCGGCCGGTGAGGACCTTGTGGGGATAGGCCTGGTGGCCGACATCCCAAAGGATCTTGTCCTTTGGCGAGTCAAGCAGCGAGTGGAGCGCCACCGCAAGCTCGCAGGTGCCGAGGTTGGCCCCGAAGTGGCCGCCGATCTCGCCGACGGTGTCGATGATGAACCGACGGATCTCCTCCGCGAGCTGGGCCAGTTCCCGCTCGCTCATCCGGTGGAGGTCCTGGGGTTTGGTTACGCGCTCGAGGATCGTCACGAGGTCCTCCTGTAGATGAAGTTTGCGATCTGGGCAAGCTCCCGCGGCTCGCTCCCCCCCTCCTCGACCAGCGCGGCGGCCGCCTGATCGAGCAGGCCAACCGCCCGCCTGAAGGAGCGGTCGGCCAGCTCCCTGGCGCCCTCCAGGCCGTGGAGGGTGACGTAGGTGACCCGGCCTGACCGCTCGTCGCTGCCCTTTGGCTTGCCGAGGTCGGCCTCGTTGCCGGTCACGTCCAGGATGTCGTCGACGATCTGAAACAACAATCCAATCTCCGTTGCGAAACGGCCGAGGGTCATTTTGACAGGCTCGCCCGCGCCCACCAACAGCAGCACGCACTCCACCGCGGCGGCGATCAACCTGCCGGTCTTCAGCTGGTGGACGAGCTGGAGGCCGTCGCCGCCCTTTCCGCCCTCGCCCTTGATGTCCAGGTACTGGCCGCCAACCATCCCGTTGACGCCGGTTGCCGCGGCAAGCTGCGCTGCAGCGGCAAGCAGCTGGCGGGGCTCCCCCTCCTGGTGGGCGAGGAGATGGTGGAAGGCCTCGGCGTAAAGGGCGTCGCCGGCGAGGATCGCGACGTCCTCCCCGTAGACGCGATGGCAGGTCGGCCGGCCGCGGCGCAGGTCGTCGTCGTCCATCGCCGGCAGGTCGTCGTGGATCAGCGAGTAGGTGTGGATCAGCTCCAGGGCGGCGGCAAGTGGCAGCAGCCGCTCCGGCTCCCAGCCGACGGCAAGCCCGGTGGCAAGGCTGAGGACCGGCCTGATCCGCTTCCCGCCGGCCAGCAGCGAATAGCGCATCGCCTCCTCCAGGCCGTCCGTCTGGGCAACGGCGCTGAAGGAAAGCCGCCGGAGGTAGTCCTCGACAAGCTCCCGGAGCCGGTCCGGGTAGGCGGCTGCCGGCTGTCGCTCCCCGCTCACAGCAGCGGTTCCTGTCTGGGGCCGGCAAGCGGCGGCTGGGTTGTCGGCGCCGGCTCGGCCGTCCGCTCCTCGAGCGCGCTGAGGAGCCGGCCGGCGATCGCCGCGCAGTTTGAAACCAACTCGATCGCCTCCTGACGGTCGATTCCCACCTCGCCAAGCCGCTGCGCGGCGGCGCGCAGCTCCTCGATCAGCTCCTCTATCTCCGCTTGCGCCTGCAAACCCTCACCCCTTCTTCTGCCGTCCGATTTTCGCGCAATCTTCGTAGATCGCGTTGAGGATCCCGTTTACAAACGCCGGCGCCCCCGACTCGCAGTAGCGGTCGGCCGCTCGCACGGCTTCCTCGATCGCCCCCTCCGGCGGGATCGGCGAAGCCGTCCCGTCGCGCAGCGGTTCGACGATCTCCTGGGCGGCAACCCTGAGGATCGCCCGCTCCAGCGGGTGGATCCGGTCCACCGACCAGCCGTGGGCGTGACGATCGATCAGCTCGTCAAGCCGGGCGGCGTTGGCGAGGACCCGTTCGGCAAGCGCCCGGGTGTAAGGGCCGGCCCGATCGCCAAGCAGCTCCGGCAGCGGCCTGCCCGTGCTCTCGTGCTGATAGACGGCGAAGACCGCCGCCCGCCGCTGCTCGGCCATCGACATCGGCTAGGCCCGGGAGAGGTACTGGCCGCTGCGGGGGTCGACCCGGACCCGGTCGCCAACCTCGACGAACAGCGGCACCTGGATCCGCGCACCGGTCTCCAGGACGGCCGGCTTGGTTGCGCTTCCCGAGGCGGTGTCGCCGCGCACCCCCGGCTCGGTTTCGGTCACCTCCAGCTCGACCGAGCCCGGCAGCTGGATGTCGGTTGGCTTGTCGTCGATGTAGAGGACCTCCACCTCGCTTGCCGGCTTCACCCACTTGAGCGCCTCTGCAACGGCGGAGACCGGCACCGCGACCTGGTCGTAGGTCTCCAGATCCATGAAATGGGCCTCCTCGCCGTCGGCGTAGAGGTACTGCATCTTCCGGGTCTCGGCGTGCACCGGCCGGAACTTCTCCCCGGCCCGGAAGGTCCGATCGATCACCGCCCCGTCGGAGGCCCGCCGGAGCTTTGTGCGCACGAACGCGCCCCCCTTCCCCGGCTTGACGTGCTGAAACTCGATGATCTTGTAGACGGTCCCCTCGACCTCGATGTGGTTGCCGTTTTTGAACTGGTTTGTCGAGATCACAACCGGCAGCGTAGCGGTCCTTTCCCCACCATGTTTGCCAGCGGATCGTGTAGGCTTCGGTTGCCATGCCCCACGTGATCTCGACCGCTCAGCTAGCTGCAACCGTCGCCCCCCACTACCCGGGAATCGGCTCCTGGTCGGTTGAACCGGTGCCGCTTGTCGTCCTGCTCGGCTTCACCGCCGCCTACCTCTCCGCCTACCGTCGGGCCCGCCGCCACAGCGACAAGGTGGGCCTTGGCCATCTGATCCCCTACCTGAGCGGGATCCTGCTGATCGCAGTCGCGCTCTTCTCGCCGCTTGACCCGATCGGTGACCAGTACCTGCTCTCCGCCCACATGGTCCAGCACCTGCTTCTTCAGGACATCGCCCCGGCGCTGCTTGTCCTCGGCCTGCGCTCGCCGCTGCTCCCGTTGGGGCTGCCAAAGGGCGTGCTGCGGGCGATCGCCCCCGGCGGGCGGTTTGGCAGGGTGCGGGCTGTGCTTACCAACCCGTGGTTTGCGCTTGCCTTCTGGGCGGCGGTCACCTGGGGTTGGAACTGGCCGACCGCCTTCGACTACTCGGCCGCCCACCCGCTCGTCCACGACCTGGAGCACATCACCCTCTTCTACGCCGGCCTCTGCCTGTGGTGGGCGGTGATCGACCCGCTGCCAAGCGGCAGGCTCCGGCCAAACGGCCTGCGGCTGGCCGTCCTTGGCGCCTCGCGGCTGATCAGCGCGGCCGTCTGCATCCCGCTCACCTGGCTGCCAAGGGTTGAGTACCCGCTCTACGCCGCCGCCCCCCGCGCCTACGGCCTCTCCCCGCTTACCGACCAGAGCCTCGCCGGGGCGGCGATGTGCTTCACCGAGTTCCTGGTCTTCGGCCTTGCCTTTGTGGCGGTCTTCGTCAGCTTCCTGAACCGCACCGAGGCCCTCGACCGGCTCGGCGAGCTTGCCGCCCACAACAACTAGCCCCCGGCCAGCCGGCGTCGGCCGGGAGGGGATCGGGTAGCTTAGGGGCGTGGCCGGCGAGGGAGAGCGCCCAAACCAGCGTCGTCTCAACATCCCGCAAACCTACGCCGCCCGTCGGCTTGCCAAGCGAGCGGCGCTCCTCGACCGCCTGCTCCTGCGCGGCCTGCCGGCCGGCGCCCTGGTGGTGGTGCTGGGCAGCGGCACCGCCTTTGGAATCGCAGCGGTGCGGATCGGCCGGGAGGAGGCAGCCTACAGCGGCCCGGCGGCGCCCCAGTGCGTCCCCGAACACCCCAACGGCTCGGCGTTGCTGCCCCACACCAACCTCACCGTCTCGCCGCTGCCCGGCTCCCGGGACGCCTCCCCCTCAACCCAGATCTCCTTTTTGGGCGCGCCGGCCAGCCGGATCCGCAACCTCCGCGTCTACGGCTCCTTCAGCGGCAGCCATCCCGGCCGGCTGCTGCCCTACTCCCAGGGGGACGGCGGCAGCTTCCTGCCAAACCGGCCCTTCTCCCCCGGCGAGCGGGTTGAAGCAACGGGCACGGTCCTTGAAAGGGGGCGGCCGGTCCCGTTCTCCTTCCACTTCACGATCGCCTACGCCGACCCGATCCCAGTCGAGCCGCCAACCAACAAGCTGGCGCTCACCCCCGGCGAATACACCAGCTACCGCTCGGCGCCCGAGCTCCATCCGCCGGCGATCGACGTCACCACCTCCAACCAGGCGCTGCAGAGCGGCGGCTACATCTTCGCCGCCCCCTACTCCGGCCCGGGCAGCACCGGCCCGATGATCTTCGAAGGGGACGGGCAGCTGGTCTGGATGGACCCGCTCCCCGAACACCTCTTCGCCACCAACCTCCAGGTCGAGGAATACGAAGGCGAACCGGTGCTCACCTGGTGGCAGGGGTACATCCCCCAAAACGGCTTTGGGCTGGGCGAAGAGATCGTCGCCAACAGCGCCTACCAGCCGATCCTCCACATCCACGCCGGCAACGGCCGGCTTGTCGATCTCCACGACTTCCACCTCGAGCCAAACCACACCGCCGTCTTCACGGTCTTCCCGACGATCCACTGCAACTTGAGCGCCGACCAGGGGCCGCGGGACGGCGACGTGGTTGACGCCGGCTTCCAGGAAGTCGACCTGAAGACGGGCCTCGTCCGCCGGGAATGGCTGAGCGTCGACCACGTGCCGCTTGCCGCCTCCTACGCCAAGGCGGAAACGGCCTCGGCCGAATGGCCCTTCGACTACTTCCACATCAACACCGTCGATCCCCGCCCAAACGGCACGACCCTGATTTCGGCGCGCAACACCTGGCAGCTTTACATCCTCGAAGACCGCACCGGCCAGGTGAAGGTGACGATCGGCGGCAAGGACCCATCGGTGCGGATGGAACCGGGCACCTACACCGCCTACCAGCACGACGCCAACACCCTGCCCAACGGAGAGATCTCGATCTTCGACAACGGCGGCACCCCCTTCGTCCACCCCCAGACGCGGGGGCTGGTGATCGAACTAAACGAACGGGAACGGGTGGTCCGCAAGGTCCTTGAACTGGTCCATCAGCCGCCGCTGCAGGCGGGCAGTCAGGGCAACGTCCAGCTGCTGCCAAACGGCAACTGGTTCATGGGCTGGGGAGCGGAACCGTACTTCACCGAATTCACCCCCTCCGGCCAGATCATCTACGACGCCCACCTCTCCCTTCAGAACATCCCCTCCGAGCACGGCGAACACACCGCCTCCTACCGCGGCTACCGGTTCCCGTGGCGGGGGACGCCAACCTACCCGCCGGCAATTGCCGTCGAAGGATCGGGGGCGACGGTAACCGTCTACGCCTCCTGGAACGGGGCCACCGAAGTGGCCAAGTGGGAGGTGCTGGGCGGCGCCAGCCCCCAGGACCTGACCCCGCTGAAGACCGCGCCGAAAACCGGCTTTGAGACGGCCGTTGCGGTCCCCGCCGAGCCCTACCTTGCCGTCGAGGCGATCGACGGCGCGGGGATCGCGATCGGCCGCTCGCAAACGGTCAAGGGCTGAACCGGACGGTCCTTCGCTCAAGGGCGGCCGCGCCGCGGCCGATCCCTTCGCCGAGCCCAGATGCACCGCCACCTGCTTCCCCTCGGCGCCCTTGCCTGCGGCGCCCTCCTAGCCTGCCTGGCCGGCCTTCACAAGGGGTTCCTCTGGTCCGACTTCAGCTGGGAAGCGCTGCCGGCCTTCACCGCCCTGGCCGCCGCTCACCTCGGCCGCTTCCTTGCCCTTGCCCCGCTCTACGCCGGCTCCTTTGCGCTGCGCGCGCCGGCCGTTGCGCTGGGCGTGGCGATCGCAGGCCGCTCGCCAACCGCGATCTACTACGCCGGCTGCGCCTTCTGCGTCGCCTTTGCCGCGGCAGTTGCCGCCCTTTGCTACCTGCGCTCCCCCGCCGCCGGCAACCGGTTCGCCCCCGTCGGCCTCTTCCTGATGGCTGGCGGCCCGCTCACCCCCCTTGCCCTGGAAGCCGGCCACCCCGAGGAACTGCTTGGCGCGGCGCTGCTCCTGGCCGCGGTCCTCTGCGCGCTGCGCGGCCGCCCCCTGGCAACCGGCGCCCTCCTCGGCCTTGCGATCGGCTCGAAGGAGTGGGCCGTTGTCGCCGTGGGCCCCCTGCTTGCAACGGTTGCCAGCCGGCGGGGTCTTGCGGCCGCCGCCAAGACCTTCGGCGGGGCGGTGGGCGGGGCGCTGCTCCTCCTCGCCCCCTTCCTTGCCGCCTCCAGCCGGCTGGTCGGCAGCGCCGCCGCCGTCGGCACCAACGCCGGCAGGCTGCTTCAGCCCTGGTCGCTTTGGTGGTTCTTCGGCCACCCCGGGCCGCGGGGGAGGCAGTACGCCCCCCACCCGCTTTCCCTGATCAGCCACCCGCTTGTCGTCCTCCTCCCGCTGGGCGCCTCCGCCTACATCTACCTGCGCGCCAGGCGGCGGGGCAGGCCGCTTGCCGACGGCCAGGCCTTTGCGCTCCTTGCCTTCGCCCTCCTTGCGCGCGGCGCCCTTGACACCTGGGGCCTCTACTACTACTACCTCCCGCTCACCTACCTTGCCTGCGCCTGGGAGCTGTGGGTCCGCCCCCGCTCCCTCCCCCTCTACAGCCTCCTTGCCAGCGCCCTTGCCCTGCTCATCTGCAGCTACCTGCCGCTCCACTCCACCTACTCGGCAACGGCGGCAGCCTTTGCCCTTGCCGCCTGCCTGGCCTGCGGGCTGCTTTGGCGGCTTGCCCTTGGCGGCCGCTATTCCAGCTCGGTGAGCTGGGCGGGCAGCGAGGTGAGGATCCGGTTGCCCTCCTCGCCAACCACCACCAGCTCCTCGATCCTCACGCCAAGCTCCCCCGGCAGGTAGATCCCCGGCTCAACGGTGACGACCTCGCCGGCGGCAAGCAGCTCCGGCTCCTCCTCGCCGGGGCGGGGCGGACCAAGCCGGGGCGCCTCGTGGATTTCAAGGCCAACCCCGTGGCCGAGGCTGTGGCCGAAGCGGGGACCGTAGCCGGCCTGCTCGATCAGCTCGCGGGCAAGCCGGTCGACCGCGGAGGCGGCAACGCCGGGCCGCAGCCCGGCCAGCGCCCGCCGTTGCGCCGCAAGCACCGTCTCGTAGACCTCGACGGCCCGCTCGCTTGGCCGGCCGACGGCGTAGGTGCGGGTGCAGTCTGAGCAGTAGCCGTCAAGTTGGGCGCCCCAGTCGATCGTCACCAGGGTCCCCTTGGCGATCTCCACGTCCCGGGCCTTGGCGTGGGGCAGCGCGCCGTGCGGACCGCTTGCCACGATCGCCGGGAAGGACTCCCCTTCCGCCCCCAGGCGGCGCATCCGGTAGGCGAGCTCGATCGCCACCTCCCGCTCCGTCCGCCCGCCAAGCCCCCCTTCAAGGACCTCCTTCAGCGCCTGGTCGGCAAGCGCCTGGGCGGCGGCGATCCGTTCGACCTCCTCCGCCTCCTTGAAGCGGCGGAGCTTTGCCACCGTCCCCTCCAAACCCACCAGCTCGACCCCCGACAGCCGCTCGGCAAGCCGCCGCTGCGCGGAGACGGTGAGCCGGTCCGCCTCAAAGCCAAGCCGCCTTGCCCCCGCCAGCCGCTCGGCAAGGAGGTCGGCAACCTCCCGCTGACCCTCTTGAGCGGTGGTGAAGCCTTTGGCAAAGCAGTCGGCCACCTCCTCCGCCGCCTGCAGCTCGTAGCGGAAGTCGGAGAGGAAAAGGTGGTCTCCGGAAGCCCCCGTCGCGCGGATCAGCAGCGCCCCGGCGGAGCCGGTGAAGCCGCTCAGGTAGCGGACGTTCGCCCGGTCGCCGACCAGCAGGCAGTCGACCTCAAGCTCGGCAAGCCGCTCTGCCAACCGGCTCACCCGCTGCGCGTAGTTCACCGCTTGCCCCCCTCCGCCAGCCGGCCGGCGATCAGCTGAAGCGCGATCCGGTAGCCCTCCGGCCCCTTGCCGGCAACGGTTGCCAGGCAGAGGTTGGAGACAACCGAGGTCGCCCGCCAGGCCTCCCGGCTGGCCGGTTCGGAGAGGTGGACCTCAACCGTCGGCAGACCAACCAGCTCAAGGGCGTCGTGGAGCGACCAGGCGTAGTGGGTGAGGGCGCCGGGGTTGACGATCAGCGCCGCCGGCCTGGGCAGGCCAAGCCCCCGGGCGGCGCGGGCGATCCGCTGCAGCTCGCCGACGAACCGGCCGGCGTCGTTTGTCTGCAGAAGGTTCGCGCGCAGGCCAAGCTCGTCGGCCCACGCCGCGATCCGCCGCTCCAGCGCGCCAAACCGCAGGCCGCCGTAGATCGTTGGGTCGCGCAGCTCAAGGAGGTTGAGGTTGGGGCCGTGGATCACCTCCACCAGGGGCCTGCTCACCGCGCCGCCCCCTTTCTGCCGGCAAGCAGCTCGGCGATCGCCGCGGCAACCTCCCGGGCTGGCACCGGGCAGCCGGGAACCACCTTCCCCGGCTCCTGGACGAGGACAAAGAGCACCTGCTCGCCAACCCGCTTTTTGTCGCGGCCAACCGCCTCCAGGACGGCCTCCACCGAGGTGCCCTCCAGCTCCGTTGGCAGGCCGCGCGCCCGCAGCAGCTCCTCGACCTGGCGGCGCAGCGCCGGCTGCGAGGAGAGGCGCAGCGCCGCCAGCAGGCCAAGGCCGACGGCCTCGCCGTGGCGGAGCCTTTGGTAGCCGGTTGCCGTCTCCAGGGCGTGGCCGATCGTGTGGCCGAGGTTGAGGACCTGGCGGATGCCGGCGTCCCGTTCGTCGCTTGCCACGATCGCGCACTTCGTCCGCGCGCAGCCGAACACCACCTCCTCGTCCAGCTCCCCGCCGCCTGCCACCTTCTCCCACAGCCAGCCGCCGGCGATCAGCGCCGTCTTCAGCACCTCCACCCAGCCGGCGTTCCGCTCCCGCTCGGGAAGGGTGGCAAGGGTTGCCGGGTCGACAACAACCGCCGCCGGCTGGTGGTAGGCGCCCACGTAGTTCTTCGCCTCGGGGAGATCGACCCCGGTCTTGCCGCCGTAGGCGGAGTCGACCTGGGCGACAACGGTTGTCGGCACGTGGACGACCGGCACGCCCCGCTGGTAGGTGGCGGCGCAGAAGCCGGCAAGGTCGCCGACCACCCCGCCGCCCAACGCCGTCAGGAAGTCGGAGCGGCGCATCCCCGCCCGGGCAAGGGCGCGCCAGATCCGCTGCGCCCCCTCGACCGTCTTGCTCTGCTCCCCCCCGCTCACCTCCACCACCTCGGCCTGCGGCCAGAGCAGCAGGCCGTAGGTGCCAACGACGGCCCGGTCGGCGACGAGAAAGGAGCGGCCGGCGCGCAGCTTTGGCGGGACGACCTTCCCCTCCCGAACGGCCGGCTGGCGAAGCAGGCCGGTGGCGACAAAGACCGGGTACTCGGCCACGCGGCTCCAAGCCCACAGCAGCCGCGCCCCCGTCGGCAGCTCCCGCAGGGCGGCAAGCGCCCAGGCAACCCGCTTGCCAAGCGGCTCCGTCGCCCCCAGCGGCGGCGGCGTGCCGGTCGGCACCACCGCCTTGGCCAGTTGGTTGTAGAGCGGCTCCCGCGCGCGGAACAGCTCGAGAAACCGCTGCCGGTCGCGGGCAAGCGGCCGGTTGGAGCGGCCGCTGCCAAGCCGCCGCCAGGCGGTCTCGGGGTCGGCCTCAAGGTAGACGGCAATGTGGCGGCCAAGCGCCGCGCGCACCCGCGGCGAAAGCACGGCGCCGCCGCCCAGGGAGACGACCGCCCCGCCGTCGACGCGGTCGAGAAGGTCGAGGACAACCTCCTCCTCGACCGCCCGGAACCGCCCCTCGCCGTGCTCCTCCACCTCCTCCGCGATCGAGCGGCCAAGCCGCTGCTCGACAAGGCGGTCGCTGTCGATTGCCGTTGCGCCCAGGGCGGAGGCGAGCTGCGCGGCCGCCGTCGTCTTGCCGGCGCCCATGAAGCCGATCAGCACCAGCGCCCGCTCCGCTAGCGGCCCCGCCATCCGATCCGCTCCTTGTAAGCGGAAAGGGCTGCCTTGACGTCATCGAGGTGGTCGCCGCCGAACTTCTCCCGGTAGGCCTGGGCGAGCACCAGCGCAACCATCGCCTCGCCAACGACGGCGGCGGCCGGGACGGTGCAGGAGTCGGTCCGCTCGCGGAGCGCCTGAGCCGGCTGGTGGGTGGCGATGTCGACGGAGCGAAGCGGCTGGGTGAGGGTTGGCAGCGGCTTCATCGCCGCCCTCACCACCAGCGGCTCGCCGTTGGTCATCCCCCCCTCCAGGCCACCGGCCCTGTTGGTGAGCCGGTAGTAGCCGCGGTCCGGGTCGTAGAAGAGCTCGTCGTGGGCCTGGGAGCCGGGCAGGCCGGCAACGGCAAACGCCCTGCCCAGCTCAACCCCCTTGACCGCCTGGATCGAGCAGATCGCCTGGGCAAGCCTGCCGTCCAGCCGCTCGAGGTAGGAGGTGTGGGAGCCGATCCCGGGGACAAGGCCGAAGGCAACGACCTCGAAGACGCCGCCAAGCGACTCGTTCCGCTTGCGCAGCCGATCGATCTCGGCAACCATCTGCCCCCCTGCCTCTGGGTCGAGGCAGCGGACGGGCGAGCGATCGACGGCCTCGAAGTCCTGGAGGGCAAGCGGTCGCTCCGGCTCCGGCGCGGTGACGGAGCCGATCTGGATCACGTGGGAGCGGATCTCCACCCCCAGCTCCCGCAGGAAGGCCTTGCAGACCGCCCCGCCGGCCACCCGTGCGGCCGTCTCCCGGGCTGAGGCCCGCTCCAGGACGTTGCGGACGTCGGTGAAGCCGAACTTGAGCGCCCCGGCCAGGTCGGCGTGGCCGGGGCGGGGGAGGTGGACCTCCTCCGGCTCGTACCCGGCAACGGGCCAGGGGTTCATCCGCTCCTCCCAGTTGGCGTAGTCGAGGTTGCGGACGTGGAGCGCAAGCGGCGAGCCCAACGTCCGTCCGTGGCGCAGGCCGCCGCTCACCTCGACCCGGTCCCGCTCGATCTTCATCCGCCCGCCGCGGCCGTGGCCGAGCTGACGGCGGCCCAGCTCGGCGTTGATCTCCTCCTCGCGCAGGAGCAGGCCGGCCGGCAGGCCCTCAACGATGCAGGTGAGGCCGGGGCCGTGGGACTCGCCGGCCGTTGTCAGCCGCAACGTCACGGCCCGTCAGCTTATCCGCCCCGCCGCGGGCCGGCCGCCTACTGCCCGACCCGCCGGAGGGTGAGCAGGAAGGTGACGGCCCTGCCCCCTTCGCCAAGGTAGAAGAGCCGCGCCGTCTGCCCTTCGGCAAGCGCAACGGCCTGGCAGTTTTGCACCGAGGGGACGCACCGCCCGGCGCCGGAGACCAGCCCGCCTTCGCCGCTGAACCTAAACAGCGCCGAACCCTTGCCCTTCCCCCGGCCGACGCGCACCGCGGCAAGCACCAGCTTTCCGCCAAGGGCGGTAAGCGCCTGACCAACCTTGACCGCGATCGCCCGCCGCTGCCCCTTGCGGCCAAACCGGACGTAGGCGACGCCGAGGGGGGCGGGGTTGGCCGCGGGCGGCCGGCCGGTCGAGGTGGTGGAGGTTTGCGTGACCGTCCGCCCGCCGCCGCTTCCAGCTGGGGAGGGCGCCGGGTGGCTTGGCGCCGAGACGGTCCCGGCCACGCCGCCGGCCCCGCCGGCCGCCGGGGTGGTCTGCGTCCCCCCGGCCGGGCTGGGGTAGCGGAACGGGTCGCGCGGCGAAGCCGGTTCCCTGCCGCTGCCGTAGGTGGTCTCCTTTTCGCTTAGCGAGGCGGCTTCCAGGGCGCTTGGCGGCTTCGTCGGCACGGCGGCCGCCCGGCCGGCCAGGCCGCCGGCCCCTTCGCCTCCCGGCGAGGAGCTGGAGCCGCTTGCCGCGTAGGCGATCCCGGCAACTGCAACCACCGCCGCAAGGGCGGCCGGCAGCCGCATCCGCCGGTCGAGGAGATCGTCCCTCAGCGCTTTCAGAAAGCCGTTCATGGCAACCCCTTGATCGTCGCTGGCAGACCGCCGGTGGTTGAGCCTGAGCTGCTTGGCAGCGGGCGGGGGCCGGCAAGGGTGGCCCCCTCGGTAAGCGTCTGGCCGGCCGGCAGCACGTAGGCCGTTGCCGCAATCGTTCCGCTCAGCACCCCCCGCTTGCTCTTCCCGCCGGAGGAGCTCTGCTCCGCCGGCGCGAGGTTGAGGGCGGTGATCGTCAGCAGCCGACCGCGCACCGCCACCGTTCCGTTTGGCTCGTAGACGGCAAATTCCTGAAGGTGCTTGAGCAGCCTGTAGAGGTCGGCGTAGGTGCCTTCGAAGTCGAAGGTGAACGGCAGCTGCTGGAAGCCCGCCGCCTGGGCGGCAGCCGCCGTCGCCGGGCCGCTTGAGCCGGAGCCGGTGCCCGCGCTGATCGAGACCAGCTGGACGCGGTGGTGTTCAAAGGCGTTTTCAAGTTCGTAGAGCAGCGAGGGCACTTCCTGGCTGGCCGGCACCGCCTTGCCAAGGGAGACGATCGCCGCGTAGGCTTCGCTGTAGCGGGCCTCGGCGCCCTCCGCCTGGGCCAGTTCCCCCTGCGCCTGGCTAAGCGCCGCCTGGGCGGCAGCCACCTTCTGCTTGGCCGTTGAGACCTTGCCCCGCTCCGGGGAGACGACCTCGATCCAGCCGAAGACGACGACCAGCACCAGCACGACGATCGCGATCACAAGCCGGTCGCGGGCGCTCATCTAGCAACCTCCTTTCCACCCTTTGCCGCCAGCGAGACGTTGCGCGGCGCCGGCTGAGCCGGCTTCGCCGCGGTGGGCTGGGCCGCGCCTGGGACCACCACCGCCCGGGCGGTGGTCGGCGGGCTTGGCAGGCCGTTGAAGGCAACGGAGATCGAGAAGCTGTATTCGCCGTTGCCGCAGCCGCCGGCAACGCTTCCGCCCGATCCAGCCTGCTGCTTTGTGCCGGACTTCAGTTCAACCGTTTTCACCCCTTCGATCAGCCGCAGCCGGGAGAGCACCTTCGGCAACCCACCGCCGGAGGGCGCGCAGCCGCTGAGCGCAAGGGTGGGGACGCTGCCGGCGGGGGTGGCCGAGGTCGGCGCTCCCCCCTTTGGCGCCGCCGTGCCGGCGGTGGTCGCGTTGGGGCCGCCGATCGTCCCGGAGAGGTTGGTGACCGTCGCGCCGGCCGGCAGGTCGGCGCTTAGCTCGGCGAGCAGGTGGGCCCAGTTGAACCTGGAGTTGATCAGCGAGAGGATCTCCGTTTCCCGTTGCTGGCGCAACGCGATGAAGCTCTTGTAGGCGGCAAGGCCGGAGGCCTTTGCCTGCAGGGAGCGGGCCTGGGCTTCCAGCCGGGCCGCTTCCGCTTCCTTGTTTGCCACTTCCCGCTCGGCCAGGCCGTAGAGGGCGGCAAGGCCGCCGACGCAGGCGACTCCGCCAAGCAGCACGTAGGCGACGCCGCCGCTGCGGTTGGCCAGGCCGCCGGTTGGCTGCCGTTGGGAGGCTGGGATCAGGTTTACCGCCTTCACCGTACGACCTCCTCGAGCGCAAGGCCGGCGGCGACGGCAAAGAGGTTGCTGGAGCTGGAGCCAAAGGCGCCCGGCAGCCCGCTCACCTGCTCGCCGCGCACCGAAAGGCCCAGGTACCTTTCCAGCAGGGCGGCAAAGCCGGGGACGTCAAGCGCCGGGCCGCAGAGGACCACCTCTTCAAGGAGCGGCCCGGGTTCCTGGGCGGCGTAGAAGTCAAGGGTGTTGCGCACTTCGCCGGCAATCGACCGCACGCCGGCTTCAACCAGGAGCCTCGTTTCGGCGACCTCCGGCGAGATCACGGTCTCCGTTGGGCCTGGCTGGGAAGCGGTCGGCTCGATCCTGCCGATCGCGGTGTTGCCGACCGCGGTCGGCTCGCCGCCAAAGGCCCCCGCCTGCGGCTGGGCCAGCTGCTCGCCGGCTGCGGCTGGATCGGCCGGGAGAGGCTCCTGGGGTTGAGCGCCAACCTGCTCCCCAACGCCAAGCTGACCGCCTTCAAGCGGCGGCTGCTCGCCGATCCCCTCCTCTCCAAAGGAGGCCGTGGGCGGCTCCCCGCCGGCAGGGGGCGGGGCAAGGGGCGGCTCGCCCGCGGGGCCGCCGAGGTCGGCCGCCTCGGCTGCGGGTGGGCCGCCAAGCGGGGTCTGCCCTTCAAGCGTTGGGATCCCGGCCGAGGGATCGACGCCCTGCGCCGCCGCGGCGCTTTGCGCGGCGGCCTGCGCCTGCCGCTCCGCTTCCATCTGCAGCGCCAGCGTTTCGGCGTCCTGGTGGACGGCGTGGGAGCCCATGATCGAAAGCCGGCTCTGCGCTTGCGGTGCGCTCTCCCGGCCGTCGCCTGCGCCAACCCGGAACAGCAGCTCCCGCGCCTGGTCGATCGGCAGGGCGCGGCGCTCGGCGATCTCCTGGGCGATCGACTCCAGGCCGCGACCAAGCACCCTTGTGAACTTGCACTCCAGGCCCTCGGCGATCACCAGGTTGGCGAGGCCGCCGACGTTGAGCAGGACGGTCCGGCGGCTCTGCTCCCCGCCGGGGACGAGCGTCCGGTGGAAAAGCGCCCGGACCAGCGCAAAGGCCGAGAGGTCGACCCCCTCCGGCTTCAGGCCGGCCGCCCGGGCGGCCGCAAGCAGCTTTTCAACGGTCTCAAGCTGGGCGGCAACAAGCAGCACCCGCTGGCGTGGTCCGCCGGGCGTGTCGACGACGCCAAGCGGCCGGAAGTCCAAGGCCGCGCTCTGCAGCGGCATCGGCAGCTGGTCCTCCGCCTGAAAGCGAACGGCCGCCTCAAGCTCCCGCCGCTCGGTGAAGGGGGGGACCTCAAGCATCCGCATCACCGTCCGCTGGTTGGCGACGCCCAGCCTCACCTTGCGGGGCAGGCCGAAGGCGGCAAACAGGCTCCTCAGCGCCTCCGCCAACCCCTCGACGTTGACAACCTCCCCCTCCCGCATCGTCTCGGCGTCCAGCGAGGCGGCAACCGCCCGCTCGACCACCACCCGGCCGTTGAGGCGGGCGCTTGCCGCGGCGACGTAGCCGGGCTCGATGTCGAGGCCGACGACGTTGTTGGCGTGGCCGCCGCGACCGCCAGGACGCCCGATCCGCAGCAGCGAGGCAAGCCGAAAGCCGCCGGAGGAGGGGTCCTTTTTCCGGAGCGAAACCATTGCTGCTACCCCATCGACCTGGCGGCCCCGTTCTTGAAGGGCAGCCGACTTGATCGGTTATTCGTCCAGCCGCCTGCAAGTTGGCTTGTGGGCATCGTCAGCTGCCAACCAGGTGGTGGGAGTAGAGGTGGATCAGCGGCTGGCCGGCAAACAGGGCAACGACCGCGCCAAAGGCGAGAAACGGTCCGAACGGGATGGCCGTCTTGCGGCCCGAGCCCCGCGCCGCGATCAGCCAAAGGCCGACCAGGCTCCCGCTGGCCAGGGCGATCAGCAGGGCGACGGCAACGGCCGGGCCAAGCAGCAGGCCAAGCACAGCGATCAGCTTCACGTCCCCCATCCCCATCCCCTGGGGATAGAGGAGGGCGATCACCAGGAAGGCCCCGCCGGCGGCTGCCGCGGCGATCAGCCGCCTCGGCTCGCCGCCGGGATCGAGGGAGGCGCCCAGCGCAACGGCGGCAAGGGCGGCCGGCGCAAGCAGCCGGTTTGGGATGATCCGGTGGGCGAGGTCGATCGCCGCCGCCGGGATCACCACCAGCACCAGGCAGATCCCCAAGGCGATCGGCGCCGCCCCGTGCCTCGTCGCCACCACCGCGATCGAAAGGCCGGCCGTGGCCAGCTCGATCAGCGGATACCGCCAGGGGATCGGCGCCTTGCAGGCGCGGCAGCGGCCGCGCAGCAGCAGGTAGGAGAGGACCGGCACGTTGTCGTAGGGCTTGATCGGCGTGCCGCAGGCCGGGCAGCGGGAACGGGGCCTGACCAGCGACTCGCCCCGGGGCAGGCGAAAGGCAACGACGTTTAGGAAGGAGCCGAAGGCTGCGCCAAGCAGTGCGGAAAGGGCGATCTCCACAGCTTCCCTATCGGAGATCGGCGGACCTCCCTTGACGCCTACCAGCTCCCCGTGCAGCCGCCGGCCGGGTCGACCGGGGCGCAGCTGCGCTGGACGGAGCCGTCTGCCAGCCGCCTGACGGTGAAGCTCTCCTGGGGGTTTGAGGCGGAAACGACCGTCAGTTCGTAGCCCTTGCCTTCTTCGATCGCCCGCGCTTCGGAGACCCAGGCGCCCCCGCCCCCACCCGCTCGGCTGGAGATCGGGATCGCCGGTTCAAGGGCGTGCAGTTCCGTTGGGCTGAGAAAGGAGCGCCCCCCTTCTCCCCAGCGGCCGCCGTTTGCCGTTGCGATCTCCTCGGCGGTGATCTCGGCCTCGCTGGCAAGCTGCTCGGCCGAGGCGGCGTAGGCCTTCCGCTGCTGACCGAGGAACGTGGCAAGCGCAACCCCTGCCAGCGCGGCAACGATCAGCAGCACGACGAACAGCTCGATCAGGGTGAACCCCGCCTCTGGACCCGGCTTTGCAGGGCTGTCCGTTTGCATCGCTCCTCACCCTGCGCAATCGGATCGAGGCGGCCGCCACTTGAGCAGCCGGCGGCTCACCAGCTGCCGGTTGGCGGGCAGCCGACCGGCGGCGCGGCGGGCGTGCACAGGTAGGCGGTGGCGCCCGTCGGTTCCCGCCTGATTTCAAAGCGGGGGTGCCTGCCGCCGAAGGAGAGGTTGGTGAGTTCAACTGCCACCTGGTAGCCGGCCGGCTGGGCGAGGACCGTTGCCGCCAGACCTTCCCTGCGGCCGGTTGGGGGGATCGTCGGCTCCAGCTGGCTGAGGGAGGGGAGGGTGGCGCCTTCGTAAACGCCGTTGTTCTGGGTGGCGTACGCTTCCATCGCCAGCGCGATCGAGCGGGCAAGTTCCTCGGCCTGCGCAGAGTAGGCCTTGTTCCGCTGGCCGATGAAGGTGGGGATCGCGATGCCGGCAAGGATGCCGACGATCAGGATCACAACCAGCAGCTCGATCAGGGTGAAACCGCCCTCAGCCTTTAGACCACCGCTCCTCAATCTGCACTCTTCCTCCCAAGCCGCTGGGCTTTCCGTTTGCTTATCGGCCGCTGGACGGAGACCCTTTACCCCCTAAGCGCGAAAGGCGGCAGTTGCCGCCTTTCGCCTCAGGATCGGTTCTCCTCTAAGTCAGAGCGCTACCATTCGCCGCTTGCCGGGCAGCCGAATTTGACGTTGGTCGGCGCGCACGGGTACTTCTGTTCCCCGTTTGCGTTCCTTTCGAGGTCGAATTCCGGATTGGCCGGGGTGGACCCCGTGCTCACCTTGTTGACCACCACCTTCACCTTGTAGGTGTTGGCGGCCACGTTTTCAAGCGACACGGTAAGGCCTTCCTTCTGGCCGCTTTCCGGAATCGTCGGCTCGATTTCGTGCAGCTTCTTCAGTTCTGCACCCGTGTATTCGCCGTTGTTGGTTGTCGAGTAGGTTTCCAGCGCTGTCGCAACGGAACGGGCGAGTTCCTCAGCTTGCGCCGAGTACGCCTTGTTCTTTTGCGACAGGAAGGAGGGAATTGCAATCGCGGCAAGGATGCCGATGATCAGGATCACGACAAGCAGTTCGATCAGGGTGAAACCACCCTCATCGCCTGCACGTTGCCGAACCTTTGTCAGCATGACCTTTGCTCTCCTTTTGCTCGTGCCGGCCTTACGGCGGTCGCCCCACTGGCGGCGCTGCCTCCCCCCGCTGCCGGTTGGCGGCAACGCGGGCTTTGCCTTCCGTTGGTCAGCTACCCCCCGCCTTGGGACCGGCGATTTCCATTTCCGCTGGCCCCATCGGGTCTTCTATTCCCTCCCCTAAAGCGCCGCCCGATTATCTAAACGGATGGCGCACCCCTTCACCAAGAACGCTAAACGGCGGTTGGAGTCCGCCGCCGACAGGAGAGCGGGCTTGGTCAACGGGAGGAAGGGCTGCAGGCGGATACCGTCACAACCGGATAGGCAAGGCGTCCGCCCCAGGCCCGGCCGCCCGGTCGGGCTCAGCCCCGCTGCGGCGGCGGCTTTGCCTGCCAGCGGGCCTGGGCGTCAACCTCCGGTTGGGCGACGCCGCTGCCGTTGCACCACGGGCAGGTGACCTCCCGCCGCCGCCCCCCTTCGATCGCGTAGACAACCCCCCGCCCGCAGCAGGGCATGCAGGTGCCGCCTGCGCCGGCCGGCGGCTTTTGCACCTCCGTGGCCATCGCCGGCAGGTTAGCCGCTTGCCGGCCCGCCCGCCGCCCCCCGTTCCCACAACCAAGGAAAACCGACGCAACGGTCGCTACCCTCAATCTCGGCTCAATGGAAGCCAACGGAGCACTGAAGATCCTTGTGGTTGACGACGAGGCGGAGCTTCGGGAGATGCTCACCCGCTCCTTCTCCCGGGAGGGCCACCACGTCCACGCCGTCGGCACCGGCAACGAGGCGATCGAGGAGGCCTCCACCCACCCCTACGACGTCCTCCTGCTCGACGTCGCCTTGGGCACAAGCCCCTCCGGTTACGACGTCTGCAGGACCCTGCGCGCCCGTCGCAACATGGTGCCGATCATCATGCTCACCGCCCTGGACAGCGAGGCCGATGCCGTCCAGGGGCTGGAGGCCGGCGCCGACGACTACGTGACCAAGCCGTTTGGCCTCGCCGAGCTGCGCAGCAGGATCAGGGCGGTGCTGCGCCGCTCGGGACCGCGGATGCCGGAGCGGGAGGTGCTTGAAGTGGGGCCGGTGACGCTTGACCGCTCCCGTCACGAGGTGCGGGTGAACGGTCGGGAGGTAAGGCTTACCTTCTCCGAGTTCGAGCTGCTTGCAAAGCTCCTTGCCGAGCCCGGGAGGCTGTTCAACCGCCAGGAGCTGCTGCGCGCGATCTGGGGCGACTCCGCCTACCGCGATCCGCGCGCGATCGACGTCCACATCCGCCACCTCCGGGAGAAGATCGAGGAGCGGCCCGACCAGCCGAAGCTGATCCTCACCGTCCGCGGCGCCGGCTACCGGTTCTACAGCCCGCCGCCCTCCAGCTGAGGTGGCCGGGGTCCCGATCCCCTTGCGGCTCGGCTGGCGACCCCGCCTGCTGGCGGCGCTGCTGTTCACCAGCGCGATCACGCTGGGCGTTGCCGCCCTTGCCCTCCTCTCCCCGCTGGAGCAAAGGCTGCGGGCAAGCGCCGAGAGCTCGCTGCAGACGGCCGTCAGCGAGGCGCGCGCCGAGCTTGCCGAGCTTCAGGTAAACCCGGAAACCCACCTGCCCGAACCGGATGAAGTCCACGCGATCCTTGGCCTGCTGCGCAGGGTGCAGGGCGCCCAGCCCTACCTGCTCACCTCCCGCCTTGCCCCCGCCGGCCCGCCCTTCGGCCCGGGCGACTTCGACATCCCCCCGATCTACCCGCTCGCCCAACAGGTCGCCCAGACCCATCGCGGCAGCGCGGTGCTGCGGGGCAACCTCTACATCATCGCCAAGCCGCTGCGGATCGGCGGCGAACGGTACGTCCTCGTCGTCCTCAAGCACCTCGACTACGTCGCCAACGCCGTTGCCACCGTTGAAAGCGCCTTCATCGTCGCCGCCGCCGCCGGGCTGGGGAGCGCGCTGCTGATCGGCTTCGGCCTCTCCGGGCGGCTGGTCAGACGGCTGCGCAAGCTTAGGGACGCGGCCCGCGCCCTGGAGCGGCACGGCCCAAAGGTTGCAATCGGCGTCGACGAGGGCAAGGACGAGGTCGGCGAAGTGGCCGCCGCGCTGCGGACGATGAAGGAGCGGCTGGCCGAACAGGACAACGCGCTGCGCTCCTTTGTGGCAACGGCATCCCATGAGCTGCGCACCCCGCTTGCCTCGCTGGAGGGCCTGCTCGAGCTGATCGACGAAGACCTGCGCGCCGAGAGCCTCGACCTCGCTGACGCCCGCCAGCGGACCGGCCGGGCCCGCCAGCAGGCCCGCCGCCTGGCAAAGCTTGCCGCCGACCTGCTCGACCTCAGCAGGATCGACTCGGGGGTGCAGCTGCGCAGCGAGCCGGTCGAGCTGGGCGAGCTGGCGCGGGCGGTTGCGGCGGAGATGGAGCTGCAGGCGGCCGGCCATGGGGTTGTGCTGCGGGTGCGCAGCGACGGTCGGCCGGTCTGGGCGAAGGGCGACCCCGGGGCGCTTGCCAGGATCCTGCGGATCCTCCTCGACAACGCCCTGCGGGTCTCGCCAAAGGAAGGGACGGTCGAGGTGGCGGTCGAGCGGGCAAACGGCGCGGCGCAGCTGGTTGTCAGCGATGAAGGCCCCGGCGTCGACCCCTCCGAGCGGGAGCTGATCTTCGCCAGGTTCGCGCGGGGCAAGGCCGGCACCGGCGCCCCCGGCTTCGGCCTCGGCTTGGCGATCGGCAGGGAGCTTGCCCAGCGGATGGGCGCCGAGCTGAAGCTGCTGGACCGCTCGCCCGGGGCGCACTTTGCCGTCAGCCTGCCGGCCGACGCCGACCTTGCCGGCCAGGGGTAGCCTCCGCCGCTACGGCACCCGGTTGTAGACTTCGAACAGCGGCAGGTACATCGAGATCACGATGAAACCGACGATCCCGCCGACGACGATGATCATGATCGGCTCCATGATCGAGGTCAGCGCCTTCACCGAGGCGGCAACCCGATCCTCGTAGAAGTCGGCGACCTTCCCAAGCATCCCGTCAAGTTCGCCGGTCTCCTCGCCAACGCCGATCATGTGGGAGACCATCATCGGGAAGACCTTGGACTTGGAGATCGGCTCGGAGAGGGTCCCGCCCCGCTTCACCGAGGAGATCACCTCCCCCATCTCGTTCTCGACGACCACGTTGCCGCTTGTCTCGCCGACGATTTCCAGCGCCTGGAGGAGCGGGACGCCGGCAGCCGTCAGCGAGGAGAGGGTGCGCGCCCAGCGGGCGACGGCAACCTCGCGGACGATCGTGCCGATCTTCATCGGCGCCCGCAGCCGCAGCCGGTCCCAGTAGGGCTTGCCCCAGGAGGAACCCTTCCACTTCAGGAAGGCGACAACGGCAACGGCCACCAGGATCAGGATCCCAACGATCCCCGGCAGGAAGCCAAACCAGTCGCGGGTGAAGGCGTGGGAGAGGCTTACCGAGATCTGGGTCGGCCCCGGCAGGTGGCCGCCGAATTCCTTGAAGATCCCTTCGAAGACGGGGACCAGGAAGGTGACAAGGGCGGAGAGGACGATGATCGCAAAGGTGATCACCAGCGACGGGTAGACCATCGCCGAGCGGATCTGCCTGCGCAGCGAGGCGTCCTTTTCAAGCTGGTCGGCGATCCGATCGAGCGCGCTCTCCAGGACGCCGCCGGACTCACCGGCGCGCACCATCGCCACAAACAGCCGGTTGAAGACGCGGGGATGGGCTTCAAGCGCCTCGGCAAGGGTTGAACCGGCCTCCACCCGCTTGCGGACGTCGACGATCGTCTCCTTGAGGAACCGGTTTTCGGTCTGGTCCTCAAGCACCGCAAGCGCCCGCAGGATCGGCACGCCGGAGATGATCAACGTCGCCAGCTGGCGGGCGAAGACCGCCAGCTCCTGGGCGCTCACCCGCCGCAGCCAGCCCGGCAGGGTGAGCTCCCGCGACCCGCCCTTCTCGCCGACGTCGAGGACGATCAGGCCGCGCGCCTTGAGCTGGTTGACAAGCGCCTCGCGCGACTCGGCATCGGCTTCCCCCCGCTGCTTTACCCCCGCGAGATCGGCAACGGTGAAGACGTAGGTGGCCATCGCCTAGGCAGCCATCGCCAGGCCGCTTGCCGTTCCCAGCAGGCGGCGCAGCTCCTCGGGGTTGGTCGACCTCGCTTCCGCCGTCGCCCGGGTGATCTTCCCCTCTCTGACAAGCTTTGCCAACGCTGCGTCCATCGTCTGCATCCCGACGTTGGAGGAGGTCTGCAGGACGGAGTAGATCTGGTGGGTCTTCCCCTCCCTGATCAGGTTCCTGATCGCCGGGGTGGGGACCAGCACCTCGCAGGCGACAACCCGGCCGGAGCCGTCGGCCGTTGGCAGCAGCTGCTGGGTGATGATCCCCTGGAGCGCGACGGAGAGCTGGACCCGCACCTGACCCTGCTGGTGGGGCGGGAAGACGTCGATGATCCGGTCGACGGTCTGGGCGGTGTCCTGGGTGTGGAGGGTGGCCAGCACCAGGTGGCCGGTCTCGGCAGCGGTTAGCGCCGTGGAGATCGTCTCCAGGTCCCGCATCTCGCCGACCAGGATCACATCGGGGTCCTGACGGAGCGCCGCCCGCAGCGCCGCGGCAAAGGTTTGCGCGTCGGAGCCAAGCTCCCGCTGGTTGACCAGGCAGCGCTTGTGGCTGTGCAGGAACTCGATCGGGTCCTCGATCGTGAGGATGTGCTCTTCCCTCGTTTCGTTGATCTCGTCGATGATCGCCGCAAGGGTTGTCGACTTACCGGACCCGGTCGGCCCGGTGACGAGGATGAACCCGCGCGGCTTGCGGGCGAACTCGTGAACGACCGGCGGCAGGCCAAGCTCATCGATCGAGGCAAGGCCAAAGGGAATCAACCGGAAGGCCGCCCCCACCGAGCCGCGCTGGTAGTAGGCGTTCACCCTGAACCGGCCGTAGCCGGGGACGGAGTAGGCGAAGTCGATCTGCCAGTCGGTCTCAAGCTTCTGCCGTTGGTCGTTGGAGAGGATCGAGTAGACGATCTCCCGGGTCATCGTCGAGGTGAGCACCGGGTATTCGTTGAGCGACATCAGCCGGCCCCGGATCCGCAGCACCGGGTGGGCGCCGACGCTGAGATGAAGGTCGGAGGCGTTTCTGGCGACAACCTCTTTAAGCAGCTCTGCGAAGTCAAACTCCATCACCGTCCGGAATCGGTCAGTTCCGCCGATCCTTCCAAGCGGGCAGCCGCGGCTGGACAAAGGTACGAACCGCTAGCTGGTCGAGCCGATCACCCGCAGCACCTCCGGCAGCGCGGTGATCCCCCGTCGCACCTTTTCCAGCCCGTCGTCCCGCATCCTCCGCATCCCCTGGCTGACCGCCACCTCCCGCAGCTCGTCGGCGGAGCGGCGGGCAAGCGCCAGCTCCCGCAGCTCCCGGCTCATCAACATCACCTCGTAGATCGCGATCCGGCCACGGTAGCCGGTGCCGCCGCAGCGGGCGCAGCCAACCGGCTCGTAGGCTTCGATGTCCCGCTTGGCGTCAAAGCCGTTTGCGCGCAGCGCCTCGGCGCTGATCACGGTCCGCCGCTTGCAGTGGTTGCACAGCGTCCGGGCAAGCCGCTGGGCAAGCACGCACTCCACCGCGGAGGCGACCAGGAAGGGCTCGATGCCCATCTCGATCAACCGGTGGATTGCGGAGGGGGCGTCGTTGGTGTGCAGCGTGGAGAGGACAAGGTGGCCGGTGAGCGCCGACTCGACCGCGATCTGCGCCGTCTCCCGGTCGCGGATCTCGCCAACCATGATCACGTCCGGGTCGGCCCTCACCATCGTCCGCAGCCCGACGGCAAAGGTCAGCCCCACCTTCGGCTGGACCTGGATCTGGGTGACCCCCTCCAGCTGGTACTCGACCGGATCCTCGATCGTGATGATGTTCCGCTCCTTGGTGTTCAGCCTGGTGAGCGCCGCGTAGAGCGTCGTGGTCTTCCCAGAGCCGGTTGGCCCGGTCACCAGCACCGCCCCGTGGGAGAGGTGGAAGGCCCGTTCAAACCGCTCCCGGTCGTGGGGGGCCATCCCCAGCCGATCGAGGTCCATCACAACGGAGTCCTTGTCGAGGACGCGCATCACCACCGCCTCCCCCTTTGCGGAGGGCAGGGTGACCACGCGCAGATCGACGTGCCGGCCGTCGATGTTCAAGCCGACCCTGCCGTCCTGGGGCATCCGCTTCTCGGAGATGTCAAGCGAGGCCATGATCTTCACCCGCGAGACGACGGGGCCGGCAAGCCGCTTGGGGATCGTCGTGATGTCACGCAGCACCCCGTCGATCCGGAAGCGGACCCGCAGGTCCTTGCTGGTTGGCGCAAAGTGGAGGTCGGAGGCGCCAAGCTCGACGGCCTGGGCGATGATCTGGTTGACCAGCTTGACGATCGGAGCGTCCTCGGCGGTCTCCCGGACCTCGATCGCCTCGCCGGGGGCCTCCTCCAGCTCCTCGCCCTCGTCGACGACCGGCTCCAGCCGGTCCATCCGGGCGATCAGGTCGGCGATGTCCTGGGCGGATGCGACGGCAACCCGCACCTCCCGCCTGGTGATGATCTTGATGTCGTCGAGCGCCAGGACGTTGCTTGGGTCGGCCATCGCCACAAGCACCGTCCGACCGCCGTCGAGCAGCGCCACCGGCAGGGCCTGGTAGCGCTTGGCCGCCTGGTTTGAGATCAGGCTGACCGCCGCCGGATCGACCTGGAAGGTGGTGAGGTCGATGTAGTCAAGGCCGCTTCGCTCCGCCCGCGCCCGGGCCAGCTGGTCTTCGCTGATCGCCCCGCTTTCAAGGAGGATCAGCTCCGCCGGGATCCCCCGCTCCTTGCTTTCCGCCTGGGCGCGCGCCACCTGCTCCGGGGAGGCGAACTCCAGCTCGAGGACCACCTCGGGAAGGGGGCGGGCGCGCACCTCCTGATGGGTTGGCGGGATCAGCCCGGCAAGCTCCCCCTTCGCCTCGGTCTGCGACCGGTCGACAACAACCTCCGCCTCCGCTTCGCCAAGCAGCTGCTCGACGTCAAGGATCTTCTCCTCCAGCCGCTCCAAGGCGGCCTCGCCGCCCAGCGAACCGTTTGCAGGCGGCCGATCCGGGTGCGGCTCGGTGGCGCCGCTCTCCTCGAGGAGCGGTTCGGGACCCTCCTCACCTGCCGTCTGCTCGGCGGGCTCCGCCTCCGCCTGCGCGCCGCCGTCCGGCTCCGATCGCTGCTGCGCCTTTCCCTCGGCCGGCCGATCGGTCACCTCCAGGGCGAGATCCCGATCTGCCTCCCCCTTGCCGGCAGACAACCCCTCCTGCCGCTTGTCATCCTCCCGCTCAACCGCCTCCTCCCCCGTCGGCTTGCCGTCGCTGAGGACAGCCTCGGTCTGTGCCCGATCCCGGTCGGGGGCCTCCCTTGCCTGCTCAGCCGGGGAAGGCTCCTCCCCCGCCTGCTCCTCCAGCTCCACCTCCGCCCCGCTTAGCTCCTGGAGGGCGGCCTGCTCTTCGCCGGCCGGCTGCGGTTCCTCCTCAACGGCCTGCTTTCCGCCTGCTTGCTCCCCGGCGTCGTCGGGCAGCTCGTCGGCGGGCACCACAACTGCGCCCGCCGGTGGCGCAGGGCGCCTGCGGAAGGGAGCGACCTCCTCCTCTGCATCGTCCTCTTCAACGGGCAGGACGCGGCCGGGCGTTTCAGGGGGAGGCGCCTCCCGCGCCCTGGCGCGCGCCGGTTGCTCGGCTGCAGCCCGCCCGCCGTTTCGCTTCACCGGGGCGATCCGGCGGCGGGGCGGAACTGGCGGTTCTTCGGCCTCAAGCTCCGGTTCGGGCGGTGCGCGAACGACCTCCGGCTCGTCCTCAGGTTCGCTGAAGGCTCGCGGGCGCCTTGCTCCTTTCGGCGCGCGGGGACTCACCTTTCCACCACCTCCACCCTAGCGGGCCCGAAGAGGCCAGGGCAAACCCACGGCTGCCGCCATCGGCGCAAGCGGCGGCCGAAAGCCAAACCAGTGCTCAAAGCTGAGCGCTCCTTGGCAAAGGAGCACAACCCGGCCGTCGAGGGCGGGCCGGCCTGCGCCGCGAAACGCCTCAACAAGCGGCGTCCCCCGTCGGCCATACACAAGGTCAAGCAAAAATCCATACTCAGTGAGCTGATCGTGCGCCAGGCCTAGCTGGTTGAGCGGATCTCGCTGGCTGGCCGACTGTTCGATTGGCAGGCCGCTTGCGGCCTTCAAGCCAACGGGCGTGCAGTTGACCAAAAGCTCCGCCGGCAGCGGCCGCTCGACGGCGGAGACCCCCAGCTTTCGCGCAACGGCCTCCGCCTGCTCGCGGCGCCTGGCCCAGAGCGCGACGTTGGCGCCTGCCTGGCGCAGCGCGTAGGCCACCGCGCGGGCGCTCCCCCCCGCGCCAAGGACAAGGGCGGAACGGCCGGCGAGGTCGTCAAGGCCAAACCCCTCCCTCAGCGCCATCACCGCCCCCCGGCCGTCGGTGTTGAAGGCAGCCACACCCTGATCGGTGAAGGCAAGCGTGTTCGCCGCGCCGATTGCCGCCGCTTCCTCGTCGGGCCGGTCGGCGATCGCCAGCGCAGCCTCCTTGTGGGGGATCGTCACGTTGATGCCGAGGAAGCCCAGCTGCGGCAGCGCCAGCGCCGTCTCGGCAAACAGCTCCGGCGGGATCGGCAGCAGCTGGTAGCGGTGGGGCAGCCCCGCGGCGGCCAGGGCGGCCCCCTGCATCGCCGGCGAAAGGGAGTGGCCGACCGGCCAGCCGGCAACCCCCAGCCGCAGCCGGCCGCTCACCGCCGGCAAACCGGCGGCTTGCCGCCGTTTCCGGCGACGGCCCGGTTGTAGGCTTCGACGTCCCGCTCGAATTCTTCGTAGGTGACCGCAAACACGCTTTCCCCGCAACCGGTTGGGGAGGCGACGTAGTAGAGGTAGGGGACGTGGGCGGGATGGGCTGCCGCTTCGATCGCCGCCATCCCCGGGTTGGCGATCGGCGTCGGCGGCAGGCCGACGTGCAGCCGGGTGTTGTAGGGGCTTTCGGCGTGGAGGTCGGCTTCGGTGAGCGGGCCGGAGAGGTCGTTCAGGGCGTAGCGGATCGTCGCGTCGATCCCCAGCGGCATCCCCCGCTGCAGGCGGTTGTAGATGACCGCTGCAATCAGCGGCCGGTCGGCGGCGGTGCCGGCCTCCTTTTCAACCATCGAGGCGACGATCAGCAGCTGGTAGGGGGTGAGGCCGAGGGCGTGGGCGGCTGCAACCTGCGCCGGGCCGAACCGTTCCCGAAAGGCTTCAAGCTGCTTGGCCACCAGTTCGGAGGCCCGGGCGCCGGCGTAAAGGTCGTAGGTGGCGGGGAAGAGAAACCCTTCCAGGTTTGGGATGTTGGCGGGGGCGCCGTAGGCGGCCGGGTTGAAGAAGGGCGGCGGCTTGGCCGCCGCTTCCAGGTAGTTGCCGAGGATCCCGTCGGCCTTCGCCAGTTCGGCGATCTGGTTGCGGTCGAACCCCTCCGGGATCACAACCCTCACCACCGGCCGCGGCTTGACCGCAGCCCGCCGATGGGAGAGGGCGACGGCGGCCACCGCCGCCACGGCAAAGCAGAGCGCGGCGACGACCGCCCACAGCGGCCGGCGGTCGGTGGGAGCCTGCCTAGCGGCCATCCTCAACCTCCAACCGCCGCAGGTACCCCTCCAGGAGGACGGCCGCGGCGAGCGCGTCCTCGGCGGCGCGCGCCCCCTCCCGGCCAACCCGCCGGGCGAGCTTTGTGGTCAGCCGCTCGTCGAACAGCTCCACCGGCGGCTTGCCGCCAAGCTCCCGCTCAAGCGCCGCCGCAAAGGCCCGCACCTCCCTTGTCTGCTGCGTGTCGCCGCCGTGAAGGCCAACCGGCAGGCCAACCACCACCACCTCCGGCTCCACCTCCCTGATCAGGGCAAGCAGCTCCCTGCGCCCGGCCGGGCTGAGCGGTCGCTCGATCGTCTTCAGCGGCGTTGCAATCGTCCCGCTTGGATCGCTTCTCGCCGCGCCTAGCCGGGCGCGGCCGTAGTCAAGCGCCACCACCCTGCCCATCACCGTCGCTTGCCAAGCAGCTCGCGCGCCCGGGCAAGCGCCTCCGGGACCTTGCCGGCGTCCGGTCCCCCACCCTGCGCCGCCGTCGGCCTGCCCCCGCCCCTGCCGCCAACCACGGCGGCCACCTCCCTGACAAGGGCCGCGGCGTCAAGGCCGCGGTCGACCAGCCCCTCGCTGAGGCGGGCCGCCACCGCAACCCCCTGGCCGCCGGGCCGGGTTGCCGCCAGCACCACCGCCCCTTCGCCAAGCCGTTGGCGAACGGCCTCGGCAAGACCGCCAAGCTGGCCCGGCAGCTCCTCGGCAAGGGCGGCAACCACGGCCCTGCCGCCCCCCGGCAGCTCCTCGGCCTGGCCGAGCAGCCGCTCCACAACCTCCCCTTCCCGCAGCCGGTCCAGCTCCTTGACCCGCTCCCGCAACGCGGCCTGCTCGGCAAGCAGCCGCTCCAGCTCCTCGGCAAGCCGGTCGGGCGCCACCCCCAAGGCGTCGGCAAGCTCCAGCCGCTCCCTTGCCCGCTCCCGCAGGTAGGCTGCCGCCGGCGGCCCGGCAAGCGCCTCGATCCGCCGCACGTTTGCCGCCGAGGAGGACTCGGAGAGGATCACAAAGACGCCAAGCTCGGCGGTGTAGCGGACGTGGGTGCCCCCGCACAGCTCCCGGGAGTAGCTGCCGTCGCCGATCTGGACCATCCGGACGATCTCCCCGTACTTTTCCCCGAACAGCGCCATCGCCCCCAGCCGTTCGGCCTCCTTGCGGGTTGTGGTGATCGCCACCACCGGGTCGTCGGCGGCGATCCAGGCGTTCACCTGGTCCTCCACCGCCCTGCGCTCGGCGGGGGTGAGGGCGGTCGGGTGGGTGAAGTCGAAGCGGAGCTTGTCGGGGCCGACGTAGGAGCCGGCCTGGCGCACGTGGGGGCCAAGCAGCCTGCGCAGGGCGGCGTGCAGCAGGTGGGTTGCCGTGTGGTGGCATTCGGTGGCAAACCGGCTCTCCCGCTCCACGGCCGCCCGCACCGCCACGTTTGGGGCAAGCTCACCCGCCTCCGGCGCAACCTCCAGGACCTGGTCCTCGCCCACCCGGTGGACGTCGAGGACCGTTGCCGCGCAGCTGCCGGCCAGGCATTCAAGCCGGCCCCGGTCCGAGACCTGGCCGCCGCCAACCGGGTAGAAGGGCGAGTCGGCAAGCTTCACCAGCCAACGGCCGTTCAGCTGGCGGGCGGCAAGGACAACGGTCTCCTCCTCGGTGCGCTCGTAGCCGGTGAACCGGGTTGGCTGGCCGGCCCGGACCAGCTCGTCAAGCGCCTCCTGAAGGGATGAGCCATCCCCGCCGGCGCGGGCTGCGCGGGCCCGCCGCCGCTGCTCCTCCATCAGCTGGGCAAACCGCTGCTGGTCGACGGAAAGGCCCTCCTCGGCAAGCAGTTCCCTGGTCAGCTCGAAGGGGAAGCCGGCGGTGTCGTGGAGGAAGAAGGCCTCCTCCGCCGAGATCTCCTGCGCCCCCTCCCGCTTTGCCGCCTCGACGATCCGGGCAAGCCGCTCGAGGCCGTCCTCAAGGGTGCGGCCAAAGGAGCGCTCCTCCGCCTCCACCCACCGCCTCACCGCCTCCCACTGGTCGACCAGCTCGGGGTAGGCGGAGCCCATCGTCTCCTTCACCACCTCGACAAACCGCAGGAAGAACCCCGGCCCAAGGCCGAGCAGGCGGCCCTGGTGGATCGCCCTGCGCATCACCCGCCGCAGGACGTAGCCCCGCTCTTCGTTGGAGGGGACGACCCCGTCGGCGATCAGGAAGGCGGTCGCCCGGGCGTGATCGGCAAGGATCCGCAGCGCCCGGTCGACGCGGGGCTCGCTGCCGTAGCGCACGCCGGCAAGCTCCTGGCCAAGGGAGATCAGCGGCCAGAACTGATCGGTTTCAAAGACCGAGGCCTTGCCCTGCTTGATCGCCGCCAGCCGGTTGAGGCCAAGGCCGGTGTCGATGTTCTTTGCCGGCAGCTTGGCGAGGACGTTGGGCGGGTCCTGGTTGAACTCCATGAACACCAGGTTCCAGTACTCCAGGAACCGTTCGTTGTCGCCGCCCGGACGGTCCGCGGGCGAGCCGAAGGCAAGACCGCGATCGAGGTAGAGCTCCGAGCACGGCCCACAGGGACCGGTTGGCCCCGCCTGCCAGAAGTTCTCGGCGCGACCGCAGAGCACGATCCGCTCCCCGGGGATGCCGGCCTCTTCCCAGATCGCGATCGCCTCCTCGTCCGGCCCAAGGCCAAGCTGCTCGTCGCCGCCGAAGACCGTCACCCAGATCCGCTCCCTTGGAAAGCCGAAGACGGCTTCGGAGAGCTCGAGGGCAAAGCCGATCGCCTCCCGCTTGAAGTAGTCGCCGATCGAGAAGTTGCCGAGCATCTCGAAGAAGGTGAGGTGGCGGTTGGTTGCGCCCACCTGCTCGATGTCGACCGTTCGAAAGCACTTCTGACAGTCGGTCAGCCGGCGGGCCGGCGGCGTCTCCCTGCCGAGGAAGTAGGCCTTCAGCGGGTGCATCCCGGCGACGGTGAAGAGGGCCGAGGGGTCGTGTTCGGGGGGGATCAGCGGCGCCGAGGGGAGGCGGAGGTGGCCCCGTTCCTCGAAGAAGGAGAGGAACCCCTCCCTGATCTCGTCGGCGCTCATCGGCCTGCCGGACAGCGGCTGGTCGTCTGGTTGGGAGGTTGCCATCGCGCTGATCTTAAGGGCGTTCGCCGGCGATGATCCCCCAGCCGGCAACCAGCTCGCCGCTGTAGAGGCAGGCGAGCTGGCCGGGCGCCGTTCGCTCGACGGGCCGCTCGAACCTCACGGCCGGCCGGCGGCCCGGCTCAAGCCTTGCCGGGTGGATCTCGCCGCGGGCGCGGATCCGCGCGCCGTCAACCGCCTCCGCCGGAAGCCTCAGCGAGAGCCGCCCGAGCGCCAGCCGCTCGACCAAAAGCTCTGCGCGGCGGCCGACCACAAGGGAGTTGCTTTTGGCGTCAACGGCAAGCACGAAGAAGGGACCGCCGCCGCCAAGGCCAAGCCCCTTCCGCTGGCCGATCGTGTAGGCGGTGAAGCCGCGGTGGCTGCCCACCACCCTGCCCTGGCGGTCGAGGATCGGTCCCTCCCCGGGTGCAAGCCCGATCAACCGCCTCAGCAGCCGCTCCCTGCTGGTGCCGGCAAGGAAGCAGAGATCCTGGGAGTCCGGCCGGTTGGCGACCGCAAGACCCCGCTTTGCGGCAAGCGCCCTCACCTCCTGCTTGGCGAGGTCGCCAAGCGGCAGCGCAAGCCGCTTGAGCAGCCGCCCCTCCACCGCGGCAAGGGGGTAGGTCTGATCCTTGCCGCGGTCGCGCGCAAGGGCAAGCAGCGGCTCCCCATCGACCTCCACGACCCGGGCGTAATGGCCGGTTGCAATCGCCGGGGCGCCAAGTCGATCGGCAAGCCCGGCAAGCCCGGCAAAGCGGACGGCGCCGTTGCAGCGCAGGCACGGGTAGGGGGTGAGGCCGGCGCGGTGCTCGACCGCCCAGCGGTCGACCACCTTTGCCTTGAAGGTCTCGCGCAGATCGATCGTCAGGTGGGGGATCCCCAGCGCCGCGGCAAGGCGGCGGGCGATCGCCACCGCCTGCGCCGAGCAGCAGCTGCGGCTTTGGTCGTTTTCCTCGTCCCGCCAAAGCTCAAAGGTCACCCCAACCGGTCGCTGGCCGCGCTCGGCAAGGAGCGCCGCCGCCACGGCGCTGTCCACCCCGCCGGAGAGTCCAACCACCACCCGCTCCGCCGCCGGCGCAAGGGAGAGCTGCCAGACGGCCTTGCCAAGGGCGCGGTGGAGGGCCTCCTCGGCCAGTTGGGCGGCGTGGGCCTTGGCGGCGGACAGGCCGCCAAGCTCGGCTTCGATCTGGGCGGCGCCAACCTTGGCCGCCTCGAGAAAGTGCCTGCCCTCGACAAGGGCGACCGCCGCCGAGGCGGCAGCCGTCAGCGCCCCGCAGCCGACGGCCTCGAAGCCGGCCTTGACGCAGACCTCCCCCGACCGCTCCGCCAGGTCAACCGCAAAGACCAGCCGGTCGCCGCAGGCGGCGCCGCCGGCCGTCCCAAGGTGGGCAGCGCCAGACAGCCTCCCCTTCCCGCGGGGCCTTTCGAGATGGTCGCTGAAGGCTTCCGCCCGGCTTTGCCAATCGAGCTCAACCACATCGCTGAATCTAGAGGCGATCGCCGCTACCTGCCGCCCTGCCGGGCAAGGGCAACTGCCTCTTCAAGGACCGGCCCTTCGGCGTAGCCGGTCAGCTCGCTTGCCCTGCCGTTGCCGCTGAGGACAAGCACCGTTGGGGTTTCGGTGATCAGCGCCTTGGCGGTGTAGGTGCCGTAGGCGCCCAGTTCGGCGGGGGTGAGCAGGTGGAGGGCAACGCCGTGGTCGCGGGCCGCCAGGGCGCGCGCTTCGCCGGCGACAAGGCGGTCGGTGGTTGCTTCCGGGTCGTAGACGACCAGCATCACCACCTTGCCTTCGCCAAGCTCCCGTTCAACGGCCTGGGCGGCGGCCGGCTTGGCCGGCGCCACCCGTTTGGGAGCCGGCCGGGGCGCAACCCGGGCCGGCGTTGCCGGCCGCGGACGGGCGCCAAGGCGGGGGGCGACCGTCGCCGGATGGTGGACGGATGTTTGAGGGGCCGACCTGGAGAGGGGGTGCACCGCCGCCTTGGGGGCGGTCCGGCTCAGGTGGGCGGGGGCGGCCGGGCGGTGGATGAGGGGGGCAGCAGGCTTCGGCTTGGCGGCCACCGTTGCCGTTTCCGATGAGGAAGAGGAGGAGTTGACGACCTTGTGCAGCACCGCAACCCAGAGGACGGCAAGCACGACGACGGCCAGCAGGAGGAGCTGGATGCGCCGGGGGATCCGCGAGAGGGAAATGCTTGACATCGCTCCCCTTCTCGGCAGCTTTGCCGAAAAGGTTGAACGGCGAAACGGCGTTTGGACTTCTTTAGCCGGCGATCACCCCGATCCCCAGCTCCCGCAGCTGGCGGGCGTCAACTGGGGAGGGCGCGCCGGTCAGCGGGTCCTGACCGGAGGCCGTCTTCGGGAAGGCGATCACGTCCCTGATCGACTCGGCCCCCGCGCAAAGGGCGACGATCCGGTCGATCCCAAGCGCGATCCCGCCGTGCGGCGGCGCCCCGTAAGAAAGCGCCTCGAGCAGGAAGCCAAACCGCCTCGCTGCCTCCTCCCGGTCGATCCCGATCGCCGCAAAGACCTTTTCCTGGAGCGCGACGTCGTGGATCCGGATCGAGCCGCCGCCGATCTCCACGCCGTCGAGGACGAGGTCGTAGGCGCGGGAGCGAAGCCGCTCGGGGGCGGCAAACGGGTCGCTGCCGTCGCTGGGCAGCTTCGGGCTGGTGAAGGGGTGGTGGCGGGCGACGTAGCGGCGCTCCTCGGCGCTGTACTCAAGCAGGGGGAAGTCGACGACCCAGAGGATCGCGTGGCCGGCCCGCTCAAGCGCCCCGGTCCGCTGCGCGAGGTGGAGCCGCAGGCCGCCCAGGGCTGCCGCCGCGGTCTCGGCGCGGTCGGCGACAAACAGCAGCAGGTCGCCGGGGCGGGCGGCAAGCCGCTTGTTGACGGCGGCGATCTGCTCGGCGGTGAAGAACTTCGCCAGGTTTGAGTCCCACCCCTCCCCGCCCACGTAGATTGGCGCAACGGCCTTCGCCCCAAACGCCCGGACCACCTCGTTGAGCCCTTCCTGCTCGCTGCGGGAGAGCGGCAGCGGTCCGGCGTTGATCGCCCTCACCACCCCTCCTTCGGCAAGCGCCCCGGCAAACACCCTGAACTCGCCGCCTGCAACCAGCTCGCCGACGTCGGCGATCTCCATCCCAAACCGCAGGTCCGGTCGGTCGCTGCCGTAACGGAGAAGGGCCTCGTCGTAGGGGAGGCGGGGCCAGGGGGGCGGCGGCAGCTCCAGCCCGGCAAGGGCGAAAACGGGCGCGATCGCCTGCTCGACGGCGCCGATCACGTCGTCCTCCTCGACAAAGGCCATCTCCAGGTCGAGCTGGGTGAACTCCGGCTGGCGGTCGGCGCGGAGGTCCTCGTCCCGGAAGCAGCGGGCGATCTGGAAGTACCGTTCCACCCCGGCAACCATCAACAGCTGCTTGAACAGCTGGGGCGACTGGGGGAGGGCGTAAAAGGAGCCGCGGTTGAGCCGGCTGGGGACGAGGAAGTCCCGTGCCCCCTCCGGCGTGGAGCGGGTGAGCAACGGCGTTTCCACCTCGATGAAGCCAAGCTGGCGGAGGTTCTCCCTGATCGCGGCGACGATCCTGTCGCGAAGCAGCAGGTTTGCCGCCATCCGCTCCCGGCGCAGGTCAAGCGGTCGGTAGCGCAGCCGGGTCAGCTCGTCGACGGCGCCTTCATCGGCAACGGGAAAGGGCGGGGTCTTGGCCTGGGAGAGCACCTCAACCTGCAACGCCTCGACCTCGATCTCGCCGGTCGCCAGGTTGGGGTTGACGTTCTCCGGCTCCCTGGCGCGAACCTCCCCCTCCACCGTGATCACCTGCTCGGAGCGGAGCTGGTGGGCAAGCGCATGGGCCTCCCCGTGCTCCGGGCGGAAGACAAGCTGGACGATCCCGGAGCGGTCGCGAAGGTCGATGAAGACCAGGCCGCCGTGGTCGCGCCGCCTGTGCACCCAGCCGGCAAGGAGCACCTTGCGGCCGACGTCGGCCTTGGCCAGCTCGCCGCACCAGCGGTTGCGATAGCGGTTGGCGCTAAGCGGTCCGTTCATCGGCCCAGGTCCGTTCCTTGGCGATCGCGATCAGCTCCTCGAGCTCAACGGAGCGCTGCTCGCCGCTGCGCAGGTCCTTGAGGTCAAGCCCGCCCTCGCCGACGATTGCCGCCAGCCGGGCGCCCACCTTCGCCGCCTGGGCAAGGCCGCGCCGCAGCGGCCGGCCGGTCAGCTCAAGCTGGGCGGAGAGGCCCTCCTCCCAGGCGCGGCAGAGCAGCCGGAAGGCCTCCCGGCGCTGCGCCCGGCCGACGGAGGGGGCGTAGAGGATGTAGAGGAGCGGCGGGGCGGCTGCCGGCCCCTCCGCGAACTCGCCGGCGGCAAGCAGCAGCCGCTCCACCCCGGCGGCAAAGCCGCCGGCGGGGGTGGGGGGCCCGCCAAGCTGCTCGACGAGCCGGTCGTAGCGGCCGCCGCCGCCAACCCCGCTTTGGGCGCCAAGGTTTGGGCAGCTGAGCTCGAAGACCGTTTGGGTGTAGTAGTCGAGGCCGCGGACCAGCCGTGGGTCGAGCTGGTGGTCGATCCCCGCCTCGGCAAGCAGCTCCCTGACCGCCTCCAGATGGTTGCGGTCCTCGGCGTCGAGGTAGTCGAGCAGGAGGGGCGCCTCCGCCATCACCCGCTGCGTGGCCGGGTCCTTCGAGTCGAAGGCGCGCAGCGGGTTTTGATCGATCCGCGCCCGCACCTCGGCAGCCAGCTCTCCCTCCCGGCGGCGGAGGTAGTCCTGAAGGGCCAGGCGATACCGGCCGCGGCTCTCCGGCTTGCCGAGCGAGGAGATCCGCAGCTGCCACTCCTTCACCCCCACCTCGCCTGCAATCTTCACCAACAGGACGATCAGCTCGGCATCGAGCGCCGGGTCGGAGCTGCCAAAGGCCTCCACGCCAACCTGCCAGAACTGCCGGTAGCGGCCGGCCTGGGCCCGCTCGTACCTGAAGAACGGGCCGAAGTACCAAAGCTTCACCGGCGCCGCCCGCCGCTGCATCCCGTGCTCGATGTAGGCGCGGCAGACGGCGGCGGTGCCCTCCGGCCGCAACGTCAGCGACCGGCCCCCGCCGTCCAGGAAGGTGTACATCTCCTTCTGGACGATGTCGGTTGCCTCCCCCACCCCCCGCGCAAACAGCTCCGTCGCCTCGAAGGTGGGGGTTTCAATCGGTTCGTAGCCGGCGTCGCCAAGGATCCGGGCGCAGAGCTCCCGCACCCGGGAAAGCCGCTGGGCGCGCGCGCCAAGCAGGTCGGCCGTGCCACGGGGCGCCTGTAGGGTCGGGGGGCTCAACGGGAGGCCGGCTTTGCCGAGGTCGCGATCCCCTGGAGGAAGGGGTTGGTCTGGAGCTCCCGGCCAAGCGTGGTGGCGCCCATGTGGCCCGGGTAGACGATCGCCTCGGGGGGGAACCGCTCCACCAAGGTCCGCAGGCTCCGCTCCAGGGTCGGCCAATCTGCGCCGGGCAGGTCGGTCCTGCCAACCGAGCCCTGGAAGAGCACATCGCCGCAGAACAGCAGCGGGGGACCGGCCGGGTTGTGGGGGATGGCGTAGGTGAGATGGGCCGGCGCGTGTCCGGGCGTGGCCAGCACCGAGAGCCTCAGGCCGGCAAGCTCAAGCCGCTCCCCCCCGGCCAGCGTGTGGTCGGGGTCGTACCCCGTGAACGGCCCAAAGCCGGCCGGGGCGAACCGCGGCAGGTTGCGCAGCACCTCGACTTCGCCGGCGGGGCACCAGACCTCGACGCCAAGGGAGCGGGCAAGCGGCTCGACGGCGCCGATGTGGTCGAAGTGGCAGTGGGTGATCAGGATCGCCCGCACCCGCTCGATCCCAAGGGCGGTAAGGGCCGATTCAAGCCGCTGCGGCTCTTCGCCCGGGTCGATCACAACGGCCTCGGCGGCCGTTGGGCCGCTGCGCACGACGTAGCAGTTGGTCTGGAGGGGGCCAAGGGAGAAGGCCCGGACGTCAACTCCGTTCATCCCCTTCCCTTCCGTTCCCGGGCGACCCGCCGGCGGTAAAGCCAGAGGTCGAAGTAGTAGGTGGCCGGGACGTAGAGCGCCAAGGCGAAGAGGAACAGGAAGATCGCGGAGCCGAGCTTGGCGTGCAGGATCAGGACGGAGAACAAAAACAGGGCGGTTGCGGCAAGGAGGCCCCGGGAGAAGGCGCCCGACCAGGTGGGCGGACCGAGCCGCTTGACCTGCCTGGCGTTGACGGCCCGCTCGCTGGCCGTTGGCTTGCGGCCGGTGCGCCCGCGGGCGACAACCATCCCCGCCGGGTTCCCGCGGTGCTTGGTCTCGCGCTTCCGTCTGGTCCCTGCCACAGGAGTAAAGCGTAGTCGCAAGCCGCCGCCGGCGGACGGCTAACCGGCCCGCCCGCCAACCGCCTGCTCAAGGATCTGTCGACGTTCGTCGAAGCCCCGCAAAAGCTCTTTGGGGAAGCCGGCAAGCGCAGCTTGCGGGCAAAGGCCGATCAGCTCGCAGTAGGCGACGGCAACCCGCTTCCGGACCTCCTCCAGGACCTTGACAAGCGGCACCCGCTGCGGCTGCTCGACGTTGAAGGAGAGGATCACCTCGCCCCGGCTTGCAAGCGGCAGCGCCAACGCCCGCAGGCCGGGCAGACCGGCGCTTCCCCCCTCCCGCAGCTCGGCTGCAACCTCCCTCGCCCGCTTCAGCGTGGCGCCCGGCGCGAGGTGGCAGTTGAAGGCGACAAGCGGCGGGCGGGCGGCAACCAGCGTTGCGCCGCCCCGCGGGTGGAGGCGGCTCGGCCCGAAGTCGGGGACCAGCTCGCCGGCGGCGATCCGCCGCCCCAGGCTGCGCGGCCCGCCCTTGCGCAGCTCGGCGCGGCTGCGGCCACCGGCAAGGGGGCCGTAGAGGAAGACCGGCAGCCCGAGCTCGGCGCCAAGCCGGTCGCCGAGGACAAGGGCGGCGGCGCAGGCAAGGCCGCGCCGACGGTCGTCGAGGTAGACGAACGGGGCGACGTCGAGGGAGCCGACATGAGGGTGGACCCCCGGCCCGCCGGGGGGCGAGAGGACGTCGATCTCCTCCAAGGCAACCTTTGCCGCGGCCACCAGCCCCTCGATCAACGGCAACGGCTCGCCCCGGGCGGTAAGCACCGTCCGGTTGTGGTCCCGGTCGACATGGCTGTCCAGGAGGTCGACCCCCGGGGGAGCGGCAAGCGACCGCGCAAGCCGCTCGACGACCAGCTGGTCCCTGCCCTCCGTGAAGTTTGGAACGGCAAGCAGCACAGCCACAGCGGGATAGCGTTGGCTGAGCCGCCCCGCTGCTACCCTCCCCAACCGGTAGCCGGAGTAGCTCAGCTGGTTAGAGCAGCGGAATCATAATCCGCGTGTCGGGGGTTCGAGTCCCTCCTCCGGCACTCCGGACGCGGCCAAGGTGGGCGGGTTCCGAGATCCGCAAAAGCGACGGCGGACGGTCGCCGGGCGAAGGGCTCGATCCCGGCTCTCAAAAGGGGGCAAGCGGAGGGGCCGGGCCGGCCACCGGCCTTTGGCAGGCGGCAAGCCGAGCGTCTCCCTGAGCGCCGGGCAGCAAGCGCCCGGTTCGCACGCGGCCCAAGTTGCCGACCCCCAAGTCGCCTTGAGACCGTCGGCCGATTCCCCAACGGGCGGTGGCCCCGAGGAGCGCACCTCGCCTCCGTGAGTTGCGGCAGACAGCTCAGCGGCGCGCAGCGGCCAGGGCAAAACTGACTTGCAGCGGTCGCCAAGGCTGCCGCGCAGCGCGGTGCGCAGCCCGCTTGGCGCCGCGACCGGCGGCGAGGTGAGCGCGCCGCGCGGCTTGCGCTTGACCGCGCCTCGGGGACCCGCGCATCCCTTCGGGCGGCTTGCGCGGCTGGATTTGCCAATCGCGTTGAAGGCAAACTTATTTCCCGCGCGCGACTGCCGCGCGCTTGGATCGACAGCTCCTCGCCGCGACGGACGGCGCGCCCGCCGTAACGCAACCCTTCTGCGGCAGGAGGCTCGGACGGGCGTCGGTAACGGTGCGGTTGGGGATGCCGTTCAGCTGATCGGCAAAGCCTTCCGCAACCCTACGCCGATCTGCTTTGCCCGCTGCGCCCAGCCCCCCCAAAAAATCGCAAGCAACGGCACGTCCGGGTTGGAGTCGTCAAGCTCGCCCGCCCGGTAGCGCGCCGCAAACCCCGCCACCGACAGGCCCAGACGGGAGCGCACCTCCGATTCCACAAACTCCGCCTGCCCCTCGGCTGTCATCTCGACAATCGGCGTGCCGGCCTGGTGCTTCCTTGTCGATCATGACTGCCTTGCTCCCGCTGGGCTCTGTCGCGTTCGCTTGTATCTGCAGTATTAGAAGCCACCGGTGATGTAAGAGACACCGGTGATCTGCGGACGTGGAGCCCTCCAGCCGCCCACGCAGGCGCGACCGCCGAGGGCGGGAGCCGCCTGCAAGGCGGGAGGCCCACCCCAGTGCAGCTGAAGTGGGATGGGCGGACCGGCGCGCCTTGGCGCTACCCGCAGGAGGACCGACGGGGGAGCGCAGCAGGTCGACCGGCGCTATGGCCGCAGCTTGCCGGTGCCGGGCCGGGCGCTAACGCCTGCGCCTTCTCGATCCACCTCCCCAGAGCACTCGCCAAACGCCGGCACGGCCCAACATTCGGCCGAGCAGGATGTTGAAGAACCGCCGTCCGGCGTGTCCCGTCCTGATCGCCCGACCGGTTGCCGAGAGGCGGGCGAGGGTGTAAAGGTCGCTGGTCAGCGACCGACGCCTCCTTGTGGACATCGATACCTCCTCTGTGGTTTCCCTTCAGTCTACATCCGGCCTGCGACCGCCTCTCGGCATAACCGCAGCGCGCTTCGCCGCAACTCCCCGACCCCGACGCTCAGCGGACGGGGTCCGCTTGCAGCCGAGCGCCGCCGCTCGGCCAGCCCACGGCGAGGCGCGTGCGGAAAAGCCGGCCCCTGCAGGCGGGCTTACGGCTCGCCGATGACCGACGCGGCGGCGCCGGAGGGCTGCCGTTAGGATCGCGGCGTGCGCGGAAAAGCGGGTTGGCGAACGGCGAACTTCCTGTTCTGGGCGACGGCCGGCTTCCTGCACTTCCGCTTCCCCCGCTTCTACGAACCGATCGTCCCGCCCCCCTTCAACCGCAAGGCGCGGCAGGTGGTGCTGACCAGCGGCGTGGCGGAGCTGACCGGCGCCTTCCTGGCGCTGCCCCGGCCGACCCGCCCCTTTGCCCGCCGGTTTCTGCTTGCCACCCTGGTTGCCGTCTACCCGGCGAACATCTACATGGCGCTGCGACCGGAGCGATTCCCCCGCTATCCCCGCTGGGCGCTTTGGGCGCGGCTGCCCTTCCAGGGTCTTTTCGCCTGGTTGACGTGGAAGGGCACCGAATAGCTACTCGCCGCTTGGCAGCGCCCTGTCGTCGGGCTCGGGCGCTTCAAGGGCAAGCAGATCGACCTTGCCAAGCTCCTTCTCGAACCGACGGGCGCGGGTTGTGGCAAGCCGTTCGTAGGCTTGGGTGGCCGATTCAAGCCGCTTGCCAAGGGTCTCAAGCTGCTCCCGAAACGCCTCCCACTCCCGCTGCACCGCCTGGAGGACGGCGATCACCTCGTCGGCGCGCCGGTTCAGCTGGGCGGCGCGCAGCGTCTGCTGGATCACCCGCAGGACCGCAAAAAGGGTGAGCGGCGAGCAGACCACCACCCGCCTCTCCAGCGCGTAGTCGAGCAAGGTCGGTTCCCGTTCGTGGATGAAGGCGAAGATCTGCTCGCTGGGGATGAACATCAACGCGAACTCGACCGTCCCGTCCTGGGGCGAGATGTAGTTGCGGCCGGCCACCTCGTCGATCCGCGCGCGCAGGTCCCGGCAGAAGGCCTTGGCGGCCGCCTCCCGCTCCCGCTCCTCGGTCGCTTCCAGGTAGCGCTGGAAGTTGACAAGCGGCGCCTTCACGTCCATGTGCAGGACCCCGCCCTCAAGGAGGAAGCTGAAATCGGGCCTGGTGCCGCCGGAGACCTGTTGCTGCCTGAGGTACTGCACCCCCTCCACCATCCCCGCAAGCCGCAGCACGTCGTCGGCCATCCGCTCCGCCCACTGGCCCCTGCTTTGGTTGCCGCCCAGCACTTCCTTGAGCCGGGCGGTCTCCTGGCGGAGCAGCTCGGTCTGCTTCGCCCCTTGAACCGCAACCGTCCGGAGTTCCTCAAGGGCGCCGGCCTGGCGACGGTCGACGTCGCCGACAAAGGTCCGCAACCGCTCCAGCTCCTCCCTGACCACCTTCAACGAGGCGTCGATCTGTTCCTGGCGACCCTTCAGCTGCTGGGCTGCAACCTCCTGTTGACCGGCCAGGGCGGTGCGCGCCTGCTCGCTGAGGGCGGCGACGGCCCGTTCGTTCAGCTCCCCTTGCAGGCGGGCCACCTCGGCCTGCAGCCGCGCGAGCAGCTGCTCGCCGCTGCCCTGGTCGATCCGCACCCGCCGCCCGGCGACGACCAGGTAGGCCACCACTCCCACGGCGACGGCAAGCGCAACGGCAAGGACGATCTCCATGAGGTGATTATCCAGCGCAAACCGGCGAGCGGCCGGCCGAGCGGTGGTAAAAACAGGGCACCGAGGAAGGCAGTTGTCCGAGCGAGCCGAACCGACCAATAAAGCGACCCCCCGGTTGCTTGGCCTGCTTGCCGGCGCGGTTGGGGCGGTGCTGCCGATCGCCTTGATCGCAGCCGTTGTGATCGCCCTCTCCGGCGGCGGGTCGGGGAGGGGAGCCCTGGCCACAAACCCCGAACTCGATCCCGGCACGCCGCTTGCCCCAAAGCCGGCCCCCAACTTCACGCTTACAGACCAGTTCGGCCAGCCGGTCACCCTCTCCTCGTTCCGGGGCAAGGTGGTGGTGCTTGCCTTCGAGGACTCGGAGTGCATGGGCGTCTGCCCGCTGACGACGGCCGAGCTTTTGCTTGCCAAGCGGATGCTTGGCAAGGCGGCGGCAAACGTCCAGTTGCTGGGGGTTGACGCCAACCCGACGGCAACGGCCGTCGCCAACGTCCGCGCCTACTCGCAGGTTCACGGCCTGATGCACAAGTGGCTGTTCCTGACCGGGCCCCTGCCCAAGCTCAAGGAAGTCTGGCGGGCCTACGGGATCGAAGCGCGGGTGCTCCACGGCCAGGTCGACCACACCCCGGCCGTCTACCTGATCAACCGCTCCGGCCAGCTGGTCAGGGTCTTCCTCACCCAGATGTACTACGCCGCCCGCAACCAGCAGGCCCAGATCCTCGCCGAAGCAATCGCCTCCCTGCTGCCCGGCCATCCAAGGGTCGACTCCCACCTCGGCTACGAAAGGATCCCCGCGCTTGCCCCCACCGCTGTCGTCCAGCTGCCGCTGCTAACCGGCGGGTCGGTGGCGGTTGGCGCCACCGGCGCCCCTCACCTCCTGGTCTTCTGGGCGACCTGGGACAGGGAGGTTGAAAACCTGCAGGCAGACCTTGAATCGCTGAACGGTTACGCCGCCGCGGCCAGCCGGCTTCGCCTGCCGGCGCCAACGGCGGTCGATCTCCTGCCGGTTGAGCCATCCCCCGCCGCTCCCCGCGCCTTCCTGGAAACGTTGCGCCAGCGGCCGGACTATCCCGTTGCGCTCGATCAAAGCGGCCGGGTTGCCGACCTTTACGGCGTTGAAGAAGCGCCCTGGTTCGTGCTCACCAACGGCAGCGGGAAGGTGATCTGGTACTACGACGCCGCCGCCGAAGGGTGGCCAAGCCAGGCAAAGCTTTTGGCGGCCGTCCAAGGGGCGCTACGGGCTGGCGAAGGGTCGGCGGCGGCAAACTCCCTGGCCGGCTCCCCGCCGCCGCTTGCAGCCCTTCACGCCCAAAGCTCCCAGCTGCTTGGCGGCGGCCTGAAGGCGCTGCGCGAACGGCTGGCCGGCCTGGTCGGCTATCCGGTGATCGTCAACCTCTGGGCCTCCTGGTGCACCCCCTGCCAACGGGAGCAGCGGTACTTCCAAAGGGCCTCGCTGCGGTTCGGCAGAAAGATCGCCTTCGTTGGCGCCGACATCGAAGACCCGGTTTCGGCGGCCCGCTCCTTCCTCTACAACCACCCCCTCTCATACCCCAGCTACCAGCTCTCCCTGGCGGCCGCCGAGGAACTGGCGCCGCTCACCGGCGTACCGGACACGATCTTCTACTCGGCAACCGGCCGCCTCCTCCACCTCCACATCGGCGAATACCCCTCGGAAGCGGCGCTGATTGCCGACGTCGAACGGTACGGCTAGCCGAGCAGGGCGCTTGTCCACAGGTAGACGGCAAGCTCCCCCTGGAGATCCCGCTCCGCCGCTTCCAGTTCGGCGATCCGCGCCTCGATGAGGGCCGGCTCGAGGGTGGAGCTTGCGCCGGCGGCCACCCCCCGCCGCAGCCCGGTGGCAAGCGCGCTGGCAAGCGCCCGCCGCTGGGCGCGCAGGCCGCCAAGGGCGGCAAGCGCCTCGGCCGGGCTCTGCCCCCCGGGCAGCCTGCCGGCCGCGCAGGCCTGCCTGACCGCGCCGTCCAGCTCGCCAAGGGAACGGGCGGTCCGCTCGGCAAGGTCGAGAAACGGCTGGGCGGCAAGCGGCGCCCCGCCTGCCGCACCCTCCACAACGTAGGAGATCAGGGCCGTCAGCCGAGCGAGCCGACGACGGTGGCCTGCCCTCTCTAGGATCGCGTTGCCGATGGTCGTGTTCATCGCCTTCCTCTCGCTCTATCGAACATCTGTTCGCTTGAGGATAAGCCCCGCCGGCGCCGCCTTTTTGGCCGGTTGTCGTTTGTAAGCTGCGCTGGTGAGCGACAAGCGGGAGATACCTCCGTACGACCCCTCCGCGATCGAGCCCCGCCACCAGCTCCGCTGGCAGGAGGAGGGCAGGTTCCGCACGCCGCTGCTTGGCGAGCGGGGCGCCAGGGAAGGGGCAAGCAGCCACGGCCTCTCCCCCCAACCGCTGGAGCGGCCCCGCTTCATCTACATCAAGGCCTCCGCCCCCTTCACCTCCGGCAACGTCCACATGGGCCACGTCCGCTCCTACGCGATCGGCGACGCCTACGCCCGCTGGTGTCGCGCCCGCGGCGACCACGTCCTCTTTGCCTTCGGCTACGACGCCTTCGGCCTGCCGGCGGAGCTTGGCGCAATTGCCGCCGGCGTCCACCCGACGGAGTGGGTGCGCCGCTGCGCCCAGCGGATGACCGAGCAGCTTTCCCGGCTTGGCTTCTCCTTCGACTGGGAGCGGTCGTTCATCAGCTCCGAACCGGAGATGTACCGGTGGTCGCAGTGGCTGTTCCTGAAGCTGCTTGAAAACGACCTGATCTACCGGGACGTTGGCACCGTCGACTGGTGCCCGAACTGCAACACCACCCTTGCCTCGATTCAGGTCGAGGACGGCCGCTGCTGGCGTTGCCACGGCCCCGTCAGCCTGGTCGAGCGGGAGCAGTGGTTCCTGCGGATCTCCGCCTACGTCCCCGAGAACGACCGGCGGATGGGCGAACTGGTGCTCTGGGAAGAGACCGCCCTCGGCTCCCAAAAGGAAGTGCTGGGCAGGCTTGAGGGGTTTGAGGTCGACGTCGCGCTGCTTGCCCCGGCAGAGGGGACGGTAACCCTCTTCACCCCCTACGCCGACCGCCTTGGCCAGGCCGCCTTTGCAGCGATCTCCCCCAGACTGCCGGAGATCCATCGGTACATCGCCAACCCAGACGTGGCGCGGGCGCTCGAGGAGATGAGGGCGGCCGGCGTCCAGCGGGAGGAGCGGGCCGCCGAGGCGGTGCCCCTGCTGGACACCGGCCTGCGCCTTGCCGGACCGGCCGGCCGGGAGCTGCCGCTGCTGATCTCCCCGCTTGTCGACCAGCGGTTTGGGCCGACGGCGATCCTTGGCATCCCCGCCGCCGACCGCACAGACCTGGTGATCGCGCGGCGGCTTGGCATCGAGGTTCCCGAGGAGGAGGACGGGGCCTCGACCCTTTCGCCAAGGCCCGCGGTCCGTTACCGGGCAAGGGACTTCTCGATCTCCCGACAGCGCTACTGGGGCACGCCGATCCCAATCGTCTACTGCGAAAGCTGCGGCACGGTGCCGCTCCGCTACAGCGAACTGCCCCTCGAGCTTCCCCGCGACCTGCAGCCGACGGGGACGGAAAACCCGCTGGCGACGGACCCCCGCTTCTACCAAACCACCTGTCCCCGCTGCGGCGAAAGCGCCCGCCGGGAGACCGACACCCTCGACTGCCACTTCGACGCGCTGTGGCTTTGGGTGCCCGCCTGCGTGCCGCCGGACAAACGGCACCTGCCCCTGGAGGAGATCCTCCAGCTGGACGAGCTGAAGGGTTGGCTGCCCTCGGAGCGGCTGGTTGCCGGCTCCGACTCGGGGAACTTCATGTTCGATCAGCGGATCGTCACCAAGGCGCTGCGCGATCTCGGCCACCTTGACTACCTCCCCCACGGCGAGCCGTTTGCCGGCGCCCTGATGCACGAGATGGTGATCCGGGAAGGGCGGAAGATGTCCAAGCACCTCGGCAACGTCGTGGAGCCGGACCGGCTTGTCGAGGAGGTTGGCGCCGACACCGTCCGCCTGGCCGTGCTCTACGCCGCCAAGCCGCAGCGGTCGCTGAACTGGACCGAGAGCCACGTCGCCCACTGCCACCGGTTCCTCCGCCAGCTTTGGTCCTTCTGCCAGGAGGCTTACGCCCTCGACCCCGGCCGCCTGACCGGCGCCGCGGAGGACCCGCCGAAGCTGGCGACGGACCACCTCCGCCGCCGGCTGCAGAGCTGGTCGACCGTTGCCAAGGAAAGGGTTGAAGGCGACCTTGTCGATCTGGAAATGCACAAGGCGGTTAGGGACGTGATGCGGTTCTTTGAAAGGCTGCGGGACTTCCAGGCGCGGGTGGTGGCCAAGCGGGGGGAGCCGAGCAGGGAGGACCACCTTGCCCTGCTGGAGGGGATCAACCTGCTCCTCGACCTCCTCGAGCCGTTTGCCCCCCACATCGCCTGCGAGCTCAGGGAGACCGCGCCCAAGCCCATCCCCTCAACCGCTGCCCTTGGCGGGAGCGCGTAAGATCCGAAGTTGAGGTGCAGAGGTTGTGAGCGCGCAGCTTGAAGGCGAGGTGGAGGAGGCGATCAGGTCCTGTGCGCAGGGGCTCCGCTGTCCTGCCTGCAAGCAGCCGTTTCCGCTCGATTACCCGGACGCCTTCTGTCCGGAGTGCAGCCGCTCGCTTGACGTCACCTACGACTACGACCTCGCCAGGCGGCTGATCGCAGGGCGGCCGCTGGCCAGCCGGCCCCAGAACATCTGGCGGTTCGCCGAGCTGCTGCCGATCCACGATCAAGGCGCCCGGGAACGGGTTGGCGCCACCTCCGGCTTCACCCCGCTCCTGCCCGCCCCCCGGCTGGCGGCCGAGCTTGGCCTGGGCGCGCTGTACCTGAAGGACGACTCCTCGATGCGCCCCACCTTCTCCTACAAGGACCGGGTGGTCTCGATGTCCGTTGCCAGGCTGCTCGAGCTGGGCAAGGAGGAGCTTGGCTGCGTCTCAACCGGCAACGTCGGCCACTCCACGGCGGCGCTCTGCGCCCGGGCCGGGATCCCCGCCTACATCTTCTACCCCAACCGGCTCGAGCCGACCAAGGCGAAGCTCTGCCGGGCCCTTGGCGCCCAGGTCTGCCAACTGGACGCCACCTACGACGAGGCAAACAAGGCCTGCCGACAGCTTGCCAAGGAAACCGGCCTCCACTTCGCGAACATCACCCTCCGCCCCTTCTACAGCGAGGGCGGCAAGACCGAGGCCTTTGAGATCGTCGAGCAGCTGGGCTGGCAAGCGCCCGACCACATCCTCCTCCCGGTGGCGGGCGGCACCCTCTCCTCCCGGATCCACAAGGGCCTCAACGAGCTGGAGACGGTGGGCCTCGCCCGGACCGCCCACACCCGGCTCCACGTCGTCCAGCCGGAGGGCTGCGCGCCGATCGCCAACGCCCTGCTTTCCGGCGCCGACCAGATCACCCCCTGCGAGCCGCGCACCCAGGCCCACTCGCTGGCGATCGGCGCGCCTGGCGACGCGCCGCTTGTGCTGGAGGCGGTCCGCGCCCGCAACGGCACCGCCGCAACGGTTAGCGATCAGGAGATCTTCGAGGCGATCGACCTGCTTGCCAGGTTGGAGGGGGTCTTCACCGAGCCGGCCGGCGGCACGGCGATCGCCGGCCTCAAGCGGCTGGCGGCAAAGGGGACGATCGGCGCCAACGAGAGCGCCGTGGTGGTGATCACCGGCAACGGGATGAAGACGATCGAGGACCATCCGGCGAAAGGCTGGCCGCGGGCAGTCCCCTGCGTGCAGGAGGCGATCAGGGAGGAGCTGGAAAGGCTGCGGGAGGCAGCAGCCCCCGCCCCGGCCTAGGGGGCCGGCTTGAGCCGTCGCCGCGCCCTGCCGCTGGTTGTCACCGTTGCAGCGGCCGGGCTGATCGTCGGGCTGGCGCTAAGCGGCGCCAACCTTTCCGCCGTCGGTCGGGCGCTGGAGCGAACAAGGCCCGGCTGGCTGGGCGCCGCCTTTGCTTTGATGATCGCCGCCTTCCTGCTGCGCGCCTGCTCCTGGCAGCAGGTGATTGCGGCGGCGCTTCCCGGAGGCACGCCGCCCTTTGCGGCGATCGTGCGGGCGGCGATGATCGGGGTGATGGGCTCCGCCGTGCTGCCCGGGCGGCTTGGCGAACCGGCACGGACGTTGATCATCGCCAGGCGCCTGGAGGGTCGGCCGGCGCGGACGATCCCGCTCGTCGCCGGCACGCTGCTCTCCCAGACGGTGATGAACCTGATCGCCCTGGGCCTGCTCGCCGTCGCGACCTTCTCCTCGATCTCGGTCTTCTCCGGCCACGAAACGGGGTTGATCGGGGGGGCGGCGGTCGCCGCTCTGGCTGTGGCCCTGATCGCAGCCGGCCCGCGGCTGCTCCGCCGGGCGACGGCGGCCCGCTGGCGGGCGCTGGCAAAGGCCGCAGCGCTAGGCGCCCGCTTGCTTGCCGACGCCCGTCGCGGCCTCACGGTCTTCGCCAAGCCGCGCCACGGCCTGCCGGCTGTGGCCTTCCAGCTCGGCGCCTGGGCGTTGCAGTGGCTCTCCTGCTTTGCGGTGCTGAACGCCCTGGACCTTCAGCGCAAGGCCGGGCTGGTCGCTGCCGCGGCCGTGCTGCTGGCGGTGAACGTCAGCGCGATCCTCCCGCCAACCCCCTCCAACGTCGGGATCTTCCAGGCCGCCTGCGTGCTGGTGCTGAGCGCCTTCGGGGTGAGCGGCGCCGAGGGGCTTGCCTACGGCTTCGCCCTGCAGGGCGTCGAGTTCTTCACGGCCCTGCTCCTGGGAGTTCCCGCGCTGCTCCGCGAGGGGATGGGCTGGCAGGAGCTGCGCCGGGCCGCAGACACGGAGCGGTCGCTGGCAAGCGAAGACGGCGCCTGGTGGCAAGCGAGCCAGCAGGCGGGCGGGACGGGTTTCAAAGGCGCGCAGCAGGGAAGGACAAAGATCGTCTAGGGTGCGTCAATGCGCAAAACAGGAGGCGGGTTCAACTTCTTGGGGTGGGCGTCGTTCCTGGTCGGTCTTTCGCTCGCTCTGCCATCGGCCGCGGCGGCCGAGCGGTTCGTGAGCGCCACCACCCCGTTTGCGGGGGGCTACCTCTCGATCGAGGCTACGCCTCGACAACGGGGCACGGTGCTGCCTGCGGGGGTGAGCGCCTCGCTTACGGTCAGCTTCGTCTTCGCGCCAGGCAAACGGGAAAACGAGTCGGACACCTACACCTTCTATCCGAAGGGCCGCTGGCTGCGACTTGGCAGCCGCTCCGCGACGATCGATCTCCCGACCGGGTTGGGCAGGTTCGGCTCGATCAGGCTGAGGATCGAGGACGCGCGACCGGTTCCCCCGCACTGCGCAGCGAAGTCGGTCGTCCCGCCGGGGCTGTCGCGGGGCCTAGCGCGTGGAATCCTTCGGCTGTCGTTGGGCAGCGGCCGGTTCGCCCGGATTGCGATCCGGAAGCTCAGCGGGACGATTGCGAACCTGAACGTGAAGAAGGTGCGGCGCTGCACCGCTGGAGGTGTCCCGCCCCCACCGCCGCCGCAGACCCCCTGCACGCCGAAGCCCTCGCTTACGCTCAGCGGCGAAGTCCCAACGATCGACGGCCGCCGCGGAAACCTGGGCCTTACCACCGCCATCGCCAAGGGGACGACCGAACTCAACTTCCTGCTCATCGAACGAGGTCCGCCGGCCGTCCAAATCATCCACGGGTTAACGGTGGTGGCGCCAGGCGAAAGCGTCCTAACCGTGAACGGCTCCCAAGGATCGGTTGCCGTGCCGGGCGGTCTACCCCGTGTCTCCGGCTCGCTTGCGCTCACCGCTCAGACGCTTCCGGGCACCGAAGGAACGGGGGGCTGCCCCTTGTCGGTGCAGGGAACGGGCGACTTGACCGTCCGCTTTCTCACCCTCGGGCCGATCGTGCTCGCCAACGGCAGCGGCCTGCTTGCCCCGTAGCCTCGAGGGCGCGAAACCCCTCCTTGGCGAGGAGGGCGGTCACGCCCCTCCATGAGGTCCGGACGGGCCAGCCACCGTGGCCAGGCAGGCGCACACCGCCTGCCACCTCTTGCTGCCGGCCTGCGCGCCCAGCATCGGCGCCTCTGCCGGGCGCCTGGATTGGGCAAGGCCACCGCCCAACCAAGCAAGCCTCGTCTGCGCCTGGCCGACCGCGCCCCTACATCCGCGCACCTTGGAGCGGCGCTGCCTGCCAGGCGTCTTCCTCGACGCGGCGGTGGCGGCGCGGAGCGGCTTTCCCTGCACAACCTGCGCAGAGAGCGACCGTCTGAAAGCGGCCAGAGCTCCGAAGGCAGGGGAAGCGATCCGGCAAGCGAGCCGATCGGGTCGGACGCCGGCGGCGGGGGGCAGGGCACGCTCCGAGCCGGCGACCTCGTTGGCTGACCGCGCCACAGCCGGCTCCGATCGCCGGCGCATGCAGACAAGCAGGCAAACCGTCCTCACCAAGGGGCGGAACCATCCCCTGATGGCCGCTGCCCTTCCCTCCCGGCTGCCCGGCGGGCGATCTAACCGGAAGTTCTCGCGGCCGGGTCCCCGAATCGTCGTTGGTTGCGGGGTTCCGGGGGTTGGGGCCGGCTTGGCTTCGGCCAGTTGGCGAGCTTGACGTCGCGCAGCTGCAGCGCCTTGGCCTGGATCGGGTTGGTTTGCTCGGGCGCGTGAAGGCATGTTCGCTCCCCGCTGCGCGCAGCCGGTTGCGGGCGAGCGCGGCGAGCTCCTCGATGAGCTCGGTGAGGCTGTAGGCGGGTAGGCCCTCGGCGGTGCGCTTGGCGGCGGCGTTGGCCTTTGCGGCGCTGAAGCGCTGTGCGGGGGTGAGCCGATCGGTGGAACCAAGCGGCATCTGCTCGCTGAAGGGCATCGGCGCAAGGCGCGCCAGCAGCTTGAAGCAAACGTGGTAGGCAAGCAGGAGGTGGGGGCAGCGGAGGCGCTGCTTGAGCTGGTGGCGGATCGGGCGCAGCTCAAGCGAGGTCTTGATCGTGCGGTGGGCGCGCTCCGCCAGCTTCAGCTGCTTGGAGACCCTGGGGACCGCCTGGCTTGAGAGCTCTTCTTTAGCGCGGGTGGTGCGCAGCAGGTGGAGGCCCTCCGGCGCGGCCTGCGCTTTGATCTGCTCGCGCTCTCGCTCCTCGGAGAAGGAGCCCTCCGCGATCGTGAGCTGGAGGTGCTTGGCGACCTTGCGCTTGCTTGAGGGGCCACCCACGCGCTCACCGGAGGTGGCGCGCCGAAGCCCCCTTATCCCCACCGCGGACCCGCTGCGATCGATCCCCCTCCCCACGTCGAGCCGCCCGGCGCTCCTTCAGCGGCCGAGGAAGGCGCGGATCGCCAGCCGCGGCGAGCTCATCGTCTCCAGCACGGCCGTCGGCTCGTAGCCGCAGTGGGCCATGCAGTTTTCGCAGCGGGGATCCCGTCCGCGGCCGTAGCGGCTCCAGTCGGTCTCCTCGATCAGCTCCCTCCAGGTCTTGGCGTATCCGTCCGCCATCAGGTAGCAGGGGCGCTGCCAGCCGAAGATCGAGTAGCAGGGGATCCCCCAGGGCGTGCACTGGTATTCGACCTTGCCTTCCAGGAAGTCGAGGAACCGCGGGGTGTGGTTGAGCCGCCACCGCTTCCGGTGGCCTTCGGAGAAGGCCTCCCGGAACAGCGCCCGCGCCTGGTCGACCGGCAGGAAGTGCTCCTGGTCGGGCGCCTTCTCGTAGGCGTAGGCCGGCGAGATCATCATCATGTCGACCTTCAGCTCGTCGTTGAGGAAGTTCAACACCTCCCTGACCGTCTGCGGCGAGTCGTGGGTGAAGAAGGTCGTGTTGGTGGTCACCCGGAAGCCGCGCGCCTTTGCCGCCTTGATTGCCGCAACGGCCTTGTCGAAGACGCCCTTCCGTTCCACCGAGGCGTCGTGGCGCTCCCGCAGCCCGTCGATGTGGACGGCGAAGGCGAAGTAGGGGCTTGGCTTGAACAGGTCCAGCTTCTTCTCGAGGAGGATCGCGTTGGTGCAGAGGTAGACAAACCGCTTCCGCTTGATCAGCTCGGCAACGATCCGGTCGATCTCCGGATGGATCAACGGCTCGCCGCCGGCGATCGAGACCATCGGCGCCCCGCATTCCTCGATCGCCGCAACGGCCTGCTCAACCGACATCCGCTGGCGCAGGATGTGGTCGGGGTGCTGGATCTTGCCGCAGCCGGCGCAGGCCAGGTTGCACTGGAAGAGCGGCTCCAGCTCAACCAGCAACGGGAACTTCTCCCGGCGCAGCAGCCGTTGCTTTGCGAGGTATAGGCCGAGCCGGATGCTTTGCCGCAGCGGTACGCCCATCTATGGGCGCATAGCCTAGCGCATCGCTCGGTTTTTCTAGTCAAGGGCTTCGGCCAGCGCCCGGGCGGCGGCGCGCAGCCCCTCCCGGGCGCGCAGAAACCCCAGGAGGGCCTCGATCACCCGCGGCCCCTCTCCACCGGGGCCGTCGGACACCACCCTTACCACCACCGGCGGCCTCGGCAGCGGCCGCGCAAACCAGAGCGACTCCATCTCGGCGACAAGCGCCCCCGTCTGCTTCCTCACCTTTGCCCTGTTGCCACCCACCACCGGCCTGCGCGCGCAGAAGACCGGGGCAAGCCGGGCCGCAACGCCCCGCCTGCCAAGCTCCGCCGCCACCCGCTCGGCCTCCGGCAGCAGCAGCGGCTCCTCCCCCTCGGCAAGCAGCTCGCTGGCGACAACCACCTCGCCAACGGCCACCTCCCGGTCAAGACCGCCGCCGAAGCCAACGACGGCAACCTTTGCCTCCCGTCCCTCGCCAAGCAGCGCCGCCAAGGCCTCCCCCGCCGCCTGGGCCCGCCGCGCCCCGATCCCGATCCGCCGCACCACCGCCTGGGGGGCCCCCTTGCGGATCAGCTTCGCCTCCACCCCCAGCGGGGCGGCCACCAGCAGCCTGCCGCTGCGCAGGTCAGCGGCTGTAAAGGCTTCCGGCATCCTCCCTTTTCCTGGTCGCGGTCGGGTCCAACCCTTCAAGTTCGGCGACGGCCGCCGCGGCCGCCGCCCACCCGGAGCGGACCGCCCCCTCCAAGGTAGCCGGCCAACCGGTTGCCGTGTAGGCGCCGGCAAGCAGCAGCCCCCCTACCCCGCTTGCCGGCCCCGGCCGCAGCCGTTCGCTGCCCGGCGCCGGCAGGAAGGTGGCGGCATGCTCCTTGGAGACGTAAAAGGCTTCAAGCGGCACCTTTGCCGCAACCGGCAGCAGCTGGGCAAGGGCAGGCAGGTAGAGGTCCTTCAGCCGCTCGCTGGAAAGCGCCATCTCCCGGCGCGCGGCCGAAAGGGAGATCGCCAGGTACTGGCCGCCGGCAAGCCCCGCCTGGCGGGACCGATCGAAGACGAACTGCACCGGGGAGCGGAGGCCGCCGAAGAAGGGCAGGTCGGTGACCGGGGAGGCGAAGATCAGGTGGAGGTTGACGATCGGCGAGACCGCAAGCCTGCCCAGCTCCGCTGCCAGCCGCTCCAGCCGCCTCCGCTCCCGTTCGCCAACCTCCGCCTCCTCCAAAAGGACCGCCGCCCGCCGGTGGGGCAGGGCGATCACCACCGCCGCAAACGGCCCCCGCTCGGCCAGCTCGCCCCGCCGTTCCACCCGCAGCAGCCAACCCTCCCCCTCCCTGCGCAGCGAGCAGACCCGGGCGCCCAGCTCGACGGCCGCGCCAAGCTGGGCAAGCCGGGCTGCGGCCGGCTCGCCGATGATCCGCAGCAGCGGCGCCTCGTGAAAGCCGATGTCGCACCCGTCCGCGCTTGCCAAAAAGCCGGTCTTCAGCGCAAAGGCGGCAAGGGAAAGGGAGCAGTCGGCAAGGGTGGCGTTCAGCAGCGGCAGGAGGATCGGTTCAAACAGCTCGGCGCCAACCCTTGGCGGGCAACCAAGGCCGGCCAGGAACTCCCCCACCGACCGCTCCTTGGCGGAGGGGTCGGCCGGGTCGATCCGCGCCAGCCTGGCGGCGGCAAGCAGCCCGGCCGCCCGCTCCCCAAGGGAAAGGGGGCGGTAGCGCAGAAAGGCGCCGGCAAGGTGAAGGGGCGGCGGCAGGTTGGCGCGCGCCACCTCGGCGCGCAGGCCGGCCGGGCCGAGAAAGGGCACCGCAAGGCGGTCCTGGAAGCGGATCAGCGGCAGGCTGCCAAGCTCCTCCAGAAAGGCCGCATAAGCCGTGCAGCAGCGGAGCAGCACGTGGACGCCGTTGTCAAGCAAAAGGCCGTCCCGGCTGAAGGAGTAGGCCGCCCCGCCAAGCCGCGGCCGGACCTCGTAGACCGTCGGCTCGGCGCCCGCCTTGGCAAGCCGCAGTGCGGCGGCGATCCCGGCAACGCCGCCCCCCACCACGGCAACCCTTGGAGGGCTCACCGGGGAACCCCTCCCAGCGCCTGGAGGGCGACCCCCGCCTTCCTTGGCGCGGCCAGGGAGATCCGTCCGGCCAGGGGGGCAAGCGGCTCCCGTTGGATTGCCGCAAGCGTCTCCCGATAGATCCCGGCCATCGCCAGGACGCAGGCCCGGGAGCGGTGGTCGAGTTGGTCGACCAGGGAAAGTCCCCGCTCGAAGTACCCCTGGGCAACGCCGGCCAGCCACCCCACCAGCGCCGCAAGGTAGGGGCGGACCGTGGGGGGAAGCTCCCCGCCGGCAAGGCCGTCAAGCAGCTCTTGGGGGGAGAGCGCAAACCGGGCAAGCTCCGCTTCCGGCAGGTAGAGGCGGCCGCGGCTTGCATCCTCCCGCAGGTCGCGGAGGATGTTGGTCAGCTGGAGGGCGATCCCAAGTTCCGCGGCCGCCCGGGCGGTCCAGCTCGCCGCCGGGTTGAGGGTGCCGTAGATCGCCAGGGAGAGCAGCCCAACGGAGGAGGCGACCTTTTCGCAGTAGCGAAGGAGCTCGGGAAGGGTCTGGTAGCGGCGGCCGACAACGTCCATTTCCACGCCATCGATCAGGGCGTAAAGCTGGTCGTGGGGAAGCGGGAACCGGCGGGCGGCGATCGCCAGGCCGGCAAGCGCCGGCTCGCCAAGGTCAACCTGCTTTGCCCGCAGCGCCTCGCCAAGCCGGCGGCGCAGCTCGGCAAGCTCCGCCAGCTTGCGCTCGGCGGCAAGCTCGCCGTCGGCGATGTCGTCGACCAGCCGGGCGTAGGCGTAGACGGCGCAGAGGGCAAGCCGCCGCTCCCGGTCGAGCAGGCGGATCCCGTAGTAGAAGTTGGCGGCCTCCCGGCGGGTGATCGCCGCGCAGACCTGCAAGGGGCTGCGGCCCAGCCGGCCGGCGGCGCAGCGGGCAAGGAGGGCGGCCGTCCGGGCCGCCCGCTGCGGCTTGGCTGACCCGGCAACGGGCCGCTCCAGGACCTGGAAGCCCGCCCGTTCAAGCCGCTTCAGGGCGGCGTGGCCGCCGGCCAGGTAGCCGGCCACCGCCACCCTTGCAAAGCCGGAAAGGCCGGTGAGGATCGGCTCCCCGGCAAGCAGCAGCGCCCGCGCCCGATCGGCCTCGAAGGCGATCAAGGCGGCAAGGGAGGGGGAGGTGCGCTGCGCCCCAAGCTCCCGCTCCCCCACGCCAAACCGCTCCAGGTCCTCCTGGGGCAGGTAGATCCGCCCCCGCCGGTAGTCCTCGCCGACGTCCTGGAGGTGCTCGATCACCTGCAGCGCGGTGCAGATCAGGTTGGAGCGGGCAACCCGCTCGGGGGTTGCGGCGCCAACCAGCTGGAGGACAAGCTCGCCCACCGGGTTGGCGGAAAGGTCGCAGTAGGAAAGCAGCTCGGCGAAGGTTTGGTAGCGGCGCTTCCGTTGGTCGAGCCGGTTGGCCTCGATCAGCCGCGCAAACGGCTCCCGGGAAAGCCCCCGCTCTCTTGCCACCGCGCCAAGGGCGACGAGCAGCGGGTGGCTTGCCCGCCCCTTGAAGGCGGCCGCCAGTTCCGCCGCAAGCCAACGGAGCGCCGCCTCCCGATCGCCCGGGTAATCGTCGCCAAGCTGATCGACGAGCCGGGCGAAGCCGTAGATCGCCTCCAGCCCCCTGCGCAGAGGCCGTGGCAAAAAAGGCGAGGCGACGGTGAAGTTCTCGGCGCCGGCGCGGGCAAGCAGCGCGGCGGGCGGCTCCAGCCCCGCCGGCCCGGTCGCTGCGGCCGCTGGAAGGGTGGCCGGCCTGCCGTTTGTCGCCATCAGCTGGGTGGGTCGTTGAGGTAGCGGCCGAGCGCCATCACCGGCCAGATCTGGCGGTAGAGGTGGTAGTTGATGTAGTAGTCGCCGGGAAAGCCGGTGCCGGTGTAGTAGGGCTCATCCCAGCTGCCGTCCGGCCGCTGGCTTTCGGCAAGGAAGCGGAGCGCCGCCTCCACCCGCTCGCCCCGCTCCCCGGCGGCGTGGAGGGCAAGCAGCGCCCAGGCGGTCTGGGAGGCCGTCGAGGCGCCCTTCCCGGCCCAGGTGGGATCGACGTAGGAGCGGCAGTCCTCGCCAAAGCCGCCGTCGGGGTTCTGGTGGTCGTAAAGCCAGGCGACGGCCCGGCGGATCGCCGGATCGTCCTGCCTGGCGCCGCAGGCAACCAAGGCCGGGACGGCGGCGCCGATCCCGTAGATGTAGTTGACCCCCCACCTGCCAAACCAGGAGCCGTCCGGCTCCTGCTGGCCGCGCAGCCAGCGGAGCCCTTCCCGGGCCGTTGGGCGATCGGCCGCGCCAAGGTGGGCAAGCATCTCCAAGGCGTGGGCGGTGACGTCGGCGGAGGGGTTGTCGATCACCTCCCCGAAGTCAAGGAACGGCAGCTCCCGGACAAGCTCCCTTGTGTTGTCGGCGTCGAAGGCCCCCCAGCCGCCCCCCTTGCTCTGCATCCCTTCAACCCACCGCTGCGCCCGCCCGATCGCCTGCCGGGCGCGGGCGGCAAACCGCTCGTCGCCTGCGCCTAGCTTGAGGAGGGCAAGCACCACCTCGGCGGTGTCGTCGACGTCCGGGTAGTTGACGTTGGCGAACTCAAAGGCCCATCCGCCGGGCTCGAGGTTGGGGCGGCGGACCGCCCAGTCGCCGCGGTGGCGGACCTCCTGGTCGAGCAGCCACTCCCCGGCCCGGCGCAGCGCCGGATGGTCGGCGGGCAGCCCCGCCTCCCGGAGGGCAACAACGGCCAGCGCCGTGTCCCAGACCGGCGACTGACAGGCCTCAAGCCAGCGAAGCTGCCCGTCGTCGATCATGAAGCGCTCGATCCCCTCGATGCCGGTCCGCAGCACCGGATGGTCAAGCGGGTAGCCGCGCAGCTGGAGGGCCATCAGCGAGTAGACCCAGGGCGGCTGGATCCCGCCCCAGGAGCCGTCGGCCTCCTGCCGCTGGACCACCCACTGCTCCGCTTTGGCAAGGGCGATCCGCCGCAGCCGGCCGGGCTCGATCCGCTCGAAGGCCCGCCACGCCCGTTCGGCCTTGGCAAGGGCGCGGCTGGCCGCGGTGTTGCCGGCCGGCGGCACATACGGCGCCGACCAAAGCTCGGCGAGGTCGAAGGGAAGCGGCCGGCGGGGTTGGTAGGCGCGGACGATCGAGAGGGCGACGATCGTCTGCCTTGCCCAGCAGGCGAAGTCGTAGATGTTGAACGGCACGGAGGGGGGCAGGAGCACCAACTCGACGGGCAGCGCCGGCACCTGCTCCCACGGCCACAGTCCGAACAGGGCAAGCCAGACGTGGGTGAAGACCCGCGCCTTGGCAATCCCCCCTTCTTCGCGGATGAACTCGGCCGCCCGGCGCATGTGGGCGGCGTCGGGGGGATCGCCGGCAAGCCGCAACGCCCAGTAGGCCTCGATCGTCGTCGAGAGGTCGCCGGGGCCGCCGTAGAAGGTCGCCCAGCTGCCGTCCTCCCGTTGCTGGGAGCGGATCCAGGCGGCGGAGCGGGCCGTCTGGTCCTCCCGGCGGATCCCGAGGAACTCCCGGAGCAGGAGGTCCTCGGCGTCCATCGTCACGTTGGACTGAAGCGGTCCCTTCCACCACCCCTCCCCGCTTTGGAGCGCAAGCAGCCGCTCAACCCCCCGCTTGAGGGCTGCAGCAACGGCGTCCTGCGCAACGGCTGAAGGAGAAGCCGACATCCCGCTAGATCTTATTGACCGCGCTCCCTACCGCGCCGGCGGCAGGTAGAGGAGCGGTTCGGCCGGCCCCGCCGAAGGGGTGATCGTCCTGGCGGCAAGCTCCCGCCGCTGAAGCGCAACCGGCTTGGCCGCCGCAAAGAGGTAGAGGTCGATCCCGTGGACCGCTGTGGCGCGCACGAGGTCAAAACCGGGCAGCGGCGGCGCGGTTGGGTTGGGGGCAAGGGGGGCGTAGCCGACCTGGACCAGCAGCCGGGCGGAGGCCGCCGCCTGCAGCGGCTTTGCCCCCAGGTAGTACTGAAGCGGGGCGGTGCCGAGGTGGACGGTGTTGATCACCAGGGGCCCGCCGCCAAGGTGACGCTGGGCGGCGGCAAGAACGGCTGCCACCCCCCGCCAGTCCCCCCGCTGAAGCCGCGGGTCGAGGTCGATCGCCACGCTGATCGCCAGAAAGGCGCAGACGGAGACCGCGGCAAGCAGGGGGCGGGCGGCCAGGCCGATCAGGGCGCCGGCGGCGCAGGTGGCAAGGAAGAGGGCGCCGATCACGTTGCGGGGATCGAAGTAGTCCTGGCCGAAGGCGATCAGGAACAGCGGGATCGCCGCCCCCAGGATCGCCACCCCAAGGGTCATCCCCACCGGCGCAAGCGATCTGCCCCGCCGCCAGGCGCCGGCTGCGCCAAGCAGGGCGCCAACCAGCAGCGGCGCCGCCACGGCAAGCTCGACGGAGTGGCCGAGAGGGGCGCCGCTGTAGCCGGTCAGCAGGTACTGCGGGATCGCCTCGATCCGGCCGAGGAGGCTGGAGCGGGCGATCCATTCCGCCCCCTTGCCCCCCTGGGCGATCGCCAGCGGCAGCAGCGCTGCCCCGCAGAGGCCGATCAGCGACAGCGCCGGCAGCTGGCTGGCCCGCCGCTCCCGCCTGCGCAACAGGTAGATGGCCATCGGCACCACCAGGAAGGCGGCGAAGTAATGGGTGAGCAGGGCGAGGTCGGCAAGCAGGCCAAAGGCAACGGCCCGGCCGACGGTGGCGGCCCGCTCGGCGCGGAGAAAGGCAAGGAAGGCAACGGCAAGGAGCAGCACGTAGAGGGAGTAGGCGCGCGCCTCCTGGGAGTACCAGAAGAACAGCGGGTTGGCGGCGAGGAGCGCGGCGGTCACGGCGGCCGCCCGCCGGCCGGCCAGTTCCCGGCCGATCGCCCAGGAGACGGGGATCAGGGCGGTGCCGGCCAGCGCGGAGAGCAGCCGCAGCGCAACGGCCCCCCGGCCAAGCGCCTGGACGACCAGCCACTCCAGGACGTACCAAAGGGGCGGGGTGTTCTCGGTGTGGGGAAGCTGGTGGAGGAGGTGACCAAAGGAGCCGTTGAAGAGGTGGACCGCCCCAAACGCCTCGTCGTACCACAAACTCTGCAGGCCGAGGGTGGAGAAGCGCAGGGCAGCGCCGGCGGCGGTGATCGCCACAAGGAGGAGCAGCTCGCCCCCCAGCCGCTGCCCCTTGGCCTGGTGCTGCCTGTCGGCGCTCTGCAGGGCGGCGGCCATCGGCTAGCCGACCAGCGGCCGATCGGGGGCGCCGGGCGGCGGGGTGGAGAGGCCGCACAGTCCTTCCCGCTGCGCCCTGCCGAAGCAGCCGTACCGGAATTCGTAGTCGTTGAGGACCGGCTCGTGGACGTCGGTCCCGGCGGCGATCAGGTAGTAGCCGCCAACGGCCTTGCGCAGGCCGTGGCGGACGGGGCCGACGAAGATCAGGCAGACGAGGATCGAGCCCTGGGGCTTGACGTCTTCGGTGTTCGCGCAGACGGTGTCCTTGGCCGTGTAGTGCTTGACGTCCTGTTCGATCAGCGGGTTGTGGTAGCGGGCGCCGGTGATGTGCTCCCAGCTGACCAGGTCGGCGTGGAGCCGCAAGCCGAGGTTGACCTCCCGCACCAGGTCGTGGAGGGTTGCCACCGACAGGCCGATCGCCGCCACCACCAGCAGGGCGGCCTCGAACCGCCTGATCCGCCGGCGGCTGCGGGGCGGCTCCTCGTCAAGCGGGGCAAGCGGGCCGGGGAGCCTTTCAACGGCCGCGGCAAACCTGTCGGCAAGCGCGCTCATTCGGGGGTGAACAGCGGGGAGAGCTGGTGGACGACGAACAAAAGCTGGATGAACAGGGTTGCCGCCAGAAGCCGGCGGTCCTTGGCGGCCAGGGAGATCGGCAGCGGCCAGATCAGGTACCAGGCAAGCAGCCAGGTCGAGGTGACCGTGATCGCCAACATCGCCCAGCCGGAGGCGGAGACCCAGTCGTAGCCGCGCCAGGTCCGCCACAGCAGGTAAAGGCCGATCACCAGCAGGACGCCCTTGAGGATCGTGTGGTCGATCGGGTAGATCCCGGGCTTGCCGAGCAGGTGGGCGACCTCGGTGGCAAAGCTGTCCGTCGAGACGTACATCGAGTCGCGGTTCAGGGCCGAGACGATGTCGACCCCGTGGACGCCAAAGGCCAGGTAGGCGGCAAGGAGGCCAAGCGCAAGCGCCGCCGCCACGCCGACGACCGTGCCCAGCCGCCGCCGGCCGAGGATCATGAAGGGCAGGAGCGCGGCAACGGTCGCCTTCACCAGGGTGCCGGCGATCAGCGCCGCACCGGCCCACGCTTCGTTGCGCAGGCCGCGCCTTGGCTCGGTCTGGCCGCCTCCCCCTTCGGCGCTGACCGGCGCCCGCAGCGCAAGCAGGATCGCCACCATCATCACCGCCAGCATCAGGAAGTCGTTGTGGAAGCTGGCAAGCGAGTAGATCACGACCAGCGGGTTGGCGCCGAAGGCAAAGAGGGCGAACCGGCCGTCCAAGCCGCGGGCAAGCGCCGCCCGCCAGACCAGCCAGCAGGTGGCCACGCAGCCGAGCAGGGCGTAGACCTTGAAGCCCCAGATCGCGCCAACCACCCCCAGGTAGGCGAGCGGGTAGGAGATCAGCGTGAAGATCGGGCCGTAGGCGGTTGGCGTGTAGATCCAATCGCTGCCGACGTAGGGGTAGATCGGGTCGCGGGAGATTTCAATCGGCGCGCTCACATACGGGTTGAGCCCGTGGAGGACGCCCATCCGGGCGTAGGCGATGTAGCTGAACAGATCGGTGGAGAGGAGCACCGGGCCGATCAGGCAGAGGATGTAGAGGACGGCGAGGAGGCCGACCAGCAGCCGCAGCGGGATCCGCTTGGCAAGCGGCAGGAGGGCGGCGTAGGCGGCGGTGAAGCCAAGCAGGCAGCCGAAGAAGATGCGGTAGCTGAGCCGCTGGTCGGTGACGTGGCGCAACCAGCCGGTGATGTAGGGGGAGTAGGGAAGCAGCGGCGAGCCGCCGACGGCGGCGTCGAAGACGATCCAGCCCGTCGTGAAGACAAGCGCAAGGCAGAGCAGGCCGATCGCCAACGCCTCGGCGGGGAGCCGGCGGCGGCCGACGGCCTCGCCGCCCAGCCCAACCGCGGGCGGTTGGGCGACGCCGGTCTGCTGGACGGCGCTTGCCGCAACCGCCTTTGGCAAAGCCCCCTTTCCCTCCATCTCCATCAGGGGTTGATGAGCACCTTCAAGGCTTCGCGACGATCGAACAACCGGTAGGCGGCCGGCGCCTCCGCCAGGGGAAAGGCGTGGCTGACAAGCGGCGTCGGGTCGAGCCGGCCGGCCTCAAGGAGGGCGAGCACCGGGTCGATGTGGGCGATCACGTTGGCCAGCCCCAGCCGCACCTCAACCCCCTTGAACCAGAGCAGCCCGACGTGCAGCTCCCCCGGCTCGGCATGGACGCCGACAACGGAGAGGCGGCCGCCCATCCGCGCCAGGCCGATTGCAAGCTGGAGGGCCGGGAGGCTGCCGACGGCCTCGATCACCAGGTCGGCGCCGCGGCCGGCCGTTGCCCCCCGCACCTTCTCGGCGGTCTGCTCGCCAAGGGGGACCGGCCTTGCGCCAAACCGCTGGGCAAGCTCAAGCCGTTGGGGGACGGAGTCGATTGCAAAGACCTCCGCGGCGCCAAGCGCAATGGCCACCTGGACGGCGCACAGCCCAACCGGGCCAAGGCCGACGACCGCAACCCGCTCCCCTCCCCGCAGGCCGCCTTCGGCCACCGCATGGTAGGCGGTGCCGAGCACGTCGCCGGCGAAGATCGCCTTGGCGTCCTCCATCCCCTCCGGGACCCTGCGCAGCGTGAGGTCGGCGTTCGGCACGACCACCAGCTCGGCCTGGGCGCCCGGCAGGTTGCCGAGGAACTTGCCGTGGCCGAAGGTCCTGCCCCGTTCGCAGTGCTGGTACTGCCCCCGCAGACACCAGAAGCAGCTGCCGCAGGCGGAGCGGAAGCAGCTGACCACCCGGTCGCCGACGGCAACCCTCTGGACCTGCGCGCCAACGGCAACCACCTCGCCCACCAGCTCGTGGCCGAGGACAAAGCCCGGCTCCACCTGGACCCGGCCGTGGTAGATGTGCAGGTCGGAGCCGCACAGCGCGGCGGTGCGCACCGCCACCAGCGCCTCGTCGGCACCGGTCAGGGTCGGCTCGGCGACCTCCACGACCGCGACCTCGCCCGGCGCCTGGAAGGTAAGGGCCCGCATCCCCGCCATTATCCCACCTTGACCGGTTTGCGAGCTCAGCAGGTCCTTCAGCCGAGCGCAAGCGTCGGCCGAGGCCTGCCAAGCGCAAAGCCCTGGGCGTGGTCGACGCCAAGGGCGCGCAGCAGCGAGACCGTCTTGGCGTCGGTGACGTACTCGGCGACGGTCTCCTTGCCAAGCCCCTTTGCCAGGGCGACGATCGCCTCCACCACCAGCCTGTCGGAGCGGGAGAAGGGGATCCGCCGGATGAACAGGCCGTCGATCTTGACGATGTCGAACGGCAGGGTGGTCAGGTACTGCAACGAGTTGCAGCCCACCCCGAAGTCGTCGAAGGCGACCCGGACGCCAAGCCCCCTGATCTCGGCAAGTTGGCAGGCGGCCTCCTGGAGGTCGGCGATCGCCGCCGTCTCTGTGATCTCGAGGATCACCCGCTCGCCGGCCACGCCAAAGCGGGCGAGGGCCTCTGCGAGAAAGGCCGGCAGGGAGCGGTCGGCAAGGGAGTGGGCGGAGAGGTTGACCGCAACGGTGGCCGTGCTGCCGGCAACCTGCTCGAGGGCAACCTCGAGGACGGCCCGGTCAAGCGCCGCCGCCAGGCCGTGGCGCTCCGCCGCCCGCAGGAACGGTTCGGGGGAGAGCAGCGGGCCGCAGCAGCCGTCCGGCAGCCGCAGCAGCGCCTCGTAGTGGCGGGTGCCGCCGGCGTGGAGCCCGACGATCGGCTGAAAGTGCAGGACGAAGGCCCGCTGCTCGACGATCCCGGCAAGCTGCGCTTTGCCCCGGGGCAGCGCTCCCTGCGCTCTCCCACCCTGCTTATGGCCGCCCCGGGGCGCTGCGCTCGACCTCCTCCCACCAGCCTTCCCCTTGCCGGTCCCGTACTGCTCCGCTCCCACAGTTGCGCAGCCCATCGACGGAGCAATCATCGACGGACTGCTCGCTTGGTTGCGCTGGACGCAAAGAAGCGCGTAAGTTCGCCCGGGTAAACCTGCAGTTCGCCGCTAGCCGGCCCGGCCGGCGCGCGCCCGGTCGGAGACAACCAAAAGGAGGGCGACCAGGACGAAGTTCATCACCACCGAGGAGCCTCCGTAGGCGACCAGCGGCAGCGTCACCCCGGCCAGGGGGATCACCCTTGTCACCCCGCCGACGATCACGAACACCTGGAGGGCGACGATCACCGACAGGCCGGCGGCAAGCAGCTTCGAGAAGGAGTCCCTGGCCTGCAGCGCGATCTTCATCCCGCGGGCGACGAACAGCAGGTAGACGCAGAGCAGCGCTGCCGCCCCAACGAAGCCAAGCTCGTCGGTGATCACCGCGTAGATCATGTCGCTTTCGGGGACCGGCAGAAGGAACGGCCCATGGTGGGGCAGGCGCAGCAGGGAGCGGTCGAAGCCGGTCCCGAAGATCCCCCCTTCCGCCTGCGCGAACAGCGCCTGGGCAAGCTGGTAGGAGCCGCCCGGCGCGCTGTAGAGGGTGGGGTTGAAGGGGTGCTCCCAGTCCAGCAGCCTGGCGTGGACGTGGCCGACGTGGGTGATCACAAACCAGCCGCCAAGGGCGAAGGCGGCGATCCCCGCGATCGGGAAAAGGAGCCTGTTGGTGGCGATGTAGAGCAGGGCGAGGAAGGCGCCGTAGAACATCAGGGAGGTGCCGAGCTCGCCGGTGAGCAGGAGGGTGAGCATCGCCAGACCCCAGACCACCAGCATCGGGCCGAGGTGCTTGAGGGAGGGCAGGTGGAGCCAGGACAGCCGACGGCCGGAGCTGACCAGCAGCTGGCGGTTGTCGTGGAGGTAGCTGGCGAGGAAGATCACGATTGCAACCTTCGCCAACTCGGCGGGCTGAAAGGAGATCGGGCCGAGGTGGACGTCGAGGTAGGCGCCGTTCACTTCCCCGCCGATCACCGGGAAGCGGGGCAGGATCGTCAGGCCGATCCCAACGAAGGCGATCGTGTACCGATACCGCTCAAGCAGGCCGAGGCCGTAGCGGCGGAGCACCAGGATCGCCGCCGTGAAGCAGATCAGGCCGACGACCAGCCACTGGGCCTGCTGGCGGGCCAGGGTGGGGTTGATCCGGTAGATCATCACGATCCCGGTCGAGGCAAGCACCGCGGCAAGCGGGTAAAGGTAGGGGTCGGCCTGCGGCAGCGCCACGCGGATCACGACGTGGCCAAGCAAACAGAGGCCGAGGAAGATCGCACCGTAGGTGAGGGATACCGAGGAGATCTGCTTGAGGGTGGCGTTGGTTGCCGCCGCAGCGGTTGAGTGCTGATCCTGGATGAAGATCGCGGTGAAGCCGGCGGCGACAAGCAGCGCCGCCGGGAGCAGCCCCACCAGCTCCCGGTTACGGGCTGAGAGCATCGCTGGCCTTGCCGTCCAACGCCTTGTTGACCAGCCGGTCGGCCCGCCGGTTCTCCTTCCGGGGGACCTCCCTCACCTCCCACCGCTTGAAGCCGTCAAGCGCTTCCAGCGCCTGCCGATGGAGGGGCGCCAGGCCGGCGTTGCGCACCTTGTAGGCGCCGGTTAGCTGGCGGAGCACCAGCTGGGAGTCGCCGACGATCTCCACCTCCTCCGCGCCAAGGGAGCGGGCAAGGGCAAGGCCAAGCAGCAGGGCGTGGTACTCGGCGACGTTGTTGGTGGCCTCGCCCAGCCGCTTGGTCACCTCCTTGAGGACCTCGCCGTCCGGCAGCTCGACGACGGCGGCAGCCGCAGCCGGTCCGGGATTCCCCCGGGAGCCGCCGTCAAAGCGGACAACCAACCGGTTGGCCCGGCTCACTCCGGGACCGTTGCGATCGAGGAAAGGTCACCGACGATCCGTCGCCGCCGCCTGTCCCGAAGCTTGCGCTGCTCCCGGACGACGCCGTCCTTGACCGATCCCCGACCGCGACGCTCCCCCCTCCGTCGGTCCCTGATCACCACGACGTTAGGGTCGTCCCGGTAGTGCTCGACCAGCCTTTGGAAGAACTCCTCGCTTGCCTCTCGAGGCACGACCTGGTAGATCACGGTGGAATCGTAGCCGAAGCGGCCTACCGTCCCCCGTCGGCAAGCACAACCCCGCGGCTGCGCTCCAGCCGGCAGTTCCCGGCAAGCTCCCCCTCCGGCAGCTGCGCCGGGTCGTCGCCGGAGGCGAGCAGCTCCGCCTCCAGGGAGGCGGCCTGAAGGTCGATCCTGTACCGGTACCAGCAGATCTCCCAGACCGCCGTCAGGCCGTAGCTGCCCCTATCCAGGGGAAAGACGGTGAGCACCGGCTCGCCAAGGGAGCGGGCGATCGCCACCAGCCGACCGAGACCGTCGCTTTGGTTGAAAAGGGCAAGGGCCGCCTCGACGCCGGGGACGGCAACCTCCTCGGTGGGCTGCTCCTCGACCACCTTCCCGTCAACGGGATCCCAGCCGTCCGCTTGCACAACCTCCCCCTGCGCCGGGACCGTCCGCCGCCCCGCCCCGTTTGCACGCCCCTGCAGGAAGGGCAGGCGCAGCCGCCGCCTCCCCCTGCCGAGCTCCCGGCGGGGCGGCACCTCCTCGTGGTCCCGCCAGCCGAGCTGGAAGGCCCGCTCCAGGCAAAGCTCGCAGGCCAGCCGCCGCTCATCCCGCTCCCAGAGCTCGTAGACCTGCTCGCCGGGGAGCAGACGGCGACCGCAGACGTCGCAGTCGACGGCCTGCGAAAGCGGTGTGACGGTCCGTCCACGGGGCATCCTTGCGCCAATCAGCCTAGCCGGAACGGGATCTGCAGCGGCAGGCCGCTAGCCGACCCTTGCCTCCCGCTCCCTGCCGGCAAGCAGGCGGGCGGCAAGCTGCTCCGGGACCGGCTCGTAGCGGAGGAACTCAAGGGTGTAGTCGCCGCGGCCGCCGGTGATCCCGCGCAGGTCGTTGCCGTAGGTGAGCACCTCGGCAAGCGGCACCTCCGCCTTGATCTGGACGAGCCGGCCGCGCGGCTCCATCCCCTGCGGCCTGCCCCGCCGACCGTTCAAGTCGCCAAGCACCTCGCCCACGGTCTCCTCGGGGACGTAGGCGGTCAGCGCCATCACCGGCTCGAGCAGGACCGGGTCGGCCGCCCGCAGCGCGTCCTTGAGGGCGAGGGAGCCGGCGATCTTGAAGGCGAGGTCGGAGGAGTCGACCGGGTGGTGGGCGCCGTCGATGAGCCGCACCCTGATGCCGGTTACCGGGTAGCCTGCCAGCACCCCGCTTTCCATCCCCTCCCGCACCCCCTTTTCCACCGCCGGGATGAACTGAGAGGGGATCACGCCGCCCTTGATCTCATCCACGAACTGGAGCCGTTCCTCCACGGCGATCGGTTCCAGCTCGATCCGGCAGTCTGCAAACTGGCCGCGGCCGCCGGTTTGCTTCTTGTGGCGGCCGTGACCGCTTGCCGGCCTGCGGACCGTCTCCCGGTAGGGGACGGAGGGGGGCGCCAGCTCGACCTCGACGCCGAACCGGCGGGCAAGCCGTTCAAGCAAAACCTCCACCTGGAGCTGGGAGAGGCCGGCGACGATCTGCTCGCCGGTCTGCGGATCGCGGTACAGCTCGACGGCGGGGTCCTCCTCCCTGATCCGCCGCAGCGCGGTCAGCATCTTCTCCTCGTCGGCATGCCCCTTTGGCGTGCAGGCAAAGGCCATCGCCGGCCGGGGCAGCGCAAGGCCCAGGGAGGGAGGCTCCCCCTCGCCCTCGACCAGCCAGTCGCCGCCGCAGGTCTCCTTCAGCTTGGCGACGGCGCCCATTTCCCCGGGGCCAAGCTCCTGGACGTGGGCAACCTCCTTGCCCAGGTACTGGACCAGCTGGCCGATCCGCTCCTTGGCCCCAACCCGCGGGTTGAGCAGGGAGGTGTCGTGGCGGACCGTTCCGGAGAAGACCCGCAACAGGTTCACCCGGCCGGCGTAGGGATCGGCCCTGGTCTTGAAGACAAAGGCGGCAACCCCCTTTCCAGCCAGGCCGGCAAGGGGATGTTCAACCGGCGAGGGAAGGTCCTCGACGATCGCCTGAAGGAGGCGGGCCGTCCCAAGGTTGCGCTCCGCCGCCCCGCAGACGCAGGGGAACAAGGTCCCCCGGTTGGTCCCCTCCTCCAGCGCGGCAACGACTTCGCCGTGGTCGATCTGCTCCCCTTCCAGATAGCGCTCCATCAACGCGTCGGAGAGCTCGGCGACCTCGTCCATCAGCCGGTCCCGCTGCTGCTCGGCAAGCTCCCGGTGGTCTGCGGGGATCTCCCCCTCCTCAAGCTCGCCCCGCTCCCCCTCCCGCTGGCGGACCGCCCGCATGTCGATCAGGTCGACCACCCCGGCCAGCGATCCGCCCTCCCGCAAGGGGAGCTCCGTTGCCACCACGTGCGGACCAAACGCCTCCTTCAGCTCGGAGAGGACGGCAAGGAAGTCGGCCGCCTCCCGGTCGAGCATGTTCACGTAGAGGAGGGTTGCAAGGCCCAGCTCCCGGCACCTTTCCCAGAGGCGGACCGTCTGCACCTCGACGCCCGCTTCGCCGTTGACGACCAGCACCGCCGACTCGCAGACGGCAAGGGCGGCAAGGGCGTCGGCGATGAAGCTTGGCTCCCCGGGGGTGTCCAGGACGTTCAGCAGGTGGTTGCGCCAGGGGATCGTCACGAGGGTGGTGGAGAGGGACATCCCCCGCGCCCGCTCCTCCGGTTCGCTGTCGGAGAAGGTGGTGCCGGCGGCGACGCTGCCCATCCGCGTCAACACGCCGGCCTCGTAGAGGAGGGCCTCGCAGAGCGTCGTCTTCCCGCTCCCCCTTGCCCCAACGATCGCCACGTTTCGGATCTGCTGGGGCGGGGTTGCCATCGCCTCAGTCGAAGTGCTCGCCTTGAAGGCGGGAGCGGAGCCTCAGGACGGCCTTGGTGTGCAGCTGGGAGACCCGCGACTCGGTAACGCCAAGCACCTCGCCGATCTCCCGGAGCGTCAGGTTCTCGTAGTAGTAGAGGCCGATCACCAGCTTCTCCCGCTCCGGCAGCCTGGCGATCGCCTCCGCCATCCGGTCCTTGAGGTCGCCAAGGTCAAGCGCCTTGGCCGGGTCCGGGGCGGTCGGATCCTCAAGGGTGTCAAGCAGCGAGACCTGATCGCCGCTTGTGTCGGAGACGGTCCAAAGCTCGTCGAGGGCGGCAAGTGAGCTGTGGGAGATGGTCAGCAGGTCCTCCTGCAGCTCGTCGACGGAGATCCCCAGCTCGCCGGCCAGCTCCTCGTCGGTTGGCGCCCGCTGGAGGCGGTTCTCCAACCGGGCGTTTGCCTGCTCGATCTCCCTGGCGCGGTTGCGCACCGAGCGGGGGACCCAGTCCATCGCCCGCAGCTCGTCGATGATCGCCCCCTTGATCCTGGTGATCGCGTAGGTCTCAAACTTGATCTCCCGACGGGGGTCGTACCGGTCGATCGCCGAGATCAGGCCGCCCAGGCCGTAGGAGATCAGGTCGGCTTCATCGACGTGGGGAGGCAGCGAGGCGGCGATCCGGCCGGCTACGTACTTGACCAGCGGCGAGTAGGCAACCACCAGCCGCTCGCGGGCGCGCCGATCGCCACCCTCCTTGTACCGCCGCCAGAGCTCCTTGAGCTCTACTGACTTGACGTTTGTCGTCTCCAGTTCCCCTGCTCCTTGCCGTTTCGGCGGCTTCCCTGCCTTGCTCGTAACAAACGGTTGCCTGCTTGAGGAACAGTTTATGGCCTTTTGATCGACCGCTCCAGTCCAGGTTGCAACCGCTGCAAACCCCTAGGCCCGGGGGTGGGCGCGGCGGTAGGCCTCCCGCAGGCCGGCAAGGGAGGTGTGGGTGTAGATCTGGGTGGTGGAGATCGTCGAGTGGCCAAGCAGCTCCTGGATCGTCCGCAGGTCGGCGCCGCCGTCAAGGAGATGGGTGGCAAAGGCATGGCGGAGGCCGTGGGGGGTGAACCGGCCGGCTGCGCCAACCCGCCGCAGGGCGGCGGCAAGGCGGCGGCGGATGTCGCTGCCGGCCAGCGGACGGCCGTTGCGCGATAGGAACAAATACCCCGGATCGGCTCCGCCGCCCAGGAGCCGCCCTCGTCCGCTGCTCAGGTACCGCTCAAGCCAGCTGCGGGCGTGCTCGCCAAGGGGGACGTAACGGACCTTGCCGCCCTTGCCCAGGACCCGCACTTCCTCCCCATCCAGATCGACGTCGTCGACCTTCAGCGCGCAAAGCTCGGCTGCCCGCAGGCCGCAGCCGTAGGCGACCTCGAAGAGCGCCCGGTCGCGCAGTTCAAGCGGATCGCCCCCCGGCAGCGAGCCGAGCAGCTCGGCGACCTCCCTGGCCGTTGGCACCGCCGGCAGCGGCCTGCCCCGCCGCGGGGTGTCGGTAAGCGCCGCCGGGTTGTCGGGCAGGTACCCAAACCGGCGCAGGACCTCGCCAAGCGCCCGCAGCGAGGCAAGCGCCCGCGCCCGGGTTGCAGGGGAGGCGCCTGCTTCGGCAAGGCCCGCCAGGTAGGCGCGGATCGTCCGCACCGTAAAGGCCTGGGGCCCCGCCCCGCCAAGGCTGGCGACAAAGCGCCGAGCGTCGGCCAGGTAGGCGGTGCGGGTGCGCGGCCGCAGGCCCCGACCGGCAAGGACGGTCTCAAGCTGGGCAAGCGCCTCCTGCCAACGGGGGTGAGGCGGCGCGGCGCGCTCCCCGCCGCCTTGCCCTCCCCTGCCTGCCGGCTTCCCGCTCACGCCCCCCCGTTCGCCGCCGGCCGCCCTGCACCTGCCGGCCGGCGGTAAAGTGTGGGGCGATGGATTCCCGTCCCTGGTTGCAGTTCGACTGGAGGAGCTGCGGCCGCTTCCTCGAGCTTGGCAACGCCCGGGTGAACGCCGTGGTCGTCGAGGGGCAGCGGGACCAGGTGCCGCTTTTGTTCATCCATGGGCTGGGCGGCTGCTGGCAGAACTGGCTTGAGCAGCTCCCGGTCCTCGGTCCCCGGTTTGGCGGGATCGCCTTCGACCTGCCCGGCTTTGGCGACTCCCCCCTGCTTGCCGGCGAGACCTCGATCGCCGCCTTTGTCGAGGTGACCAGGGCGCTAATCGAGCGGCTTGGCCTGGAGCGGGTTCACCTCGTCGGCAACTCGATGGGCGGGCTGATCGCCTGCGAGGTGGCGCTTGCCGAGCCGGAGCGGGTGAAGGCGCTCACCCTGATCTCCCCAGCCGGCTACCCGATTCCGCTTGGCAACCGCCGGCTGCGCACCCTGGAGATCGTCTACCCGCTGATGGAGGCCGGCGGCCGCTACATCGCCAACCACGCCGAGGCCGTCGCCCGCCGACCGCGGCTGCGCAACCTCCTCCTCCACGCCGTTGCCGCCCACCCGGAGCGGTTCGACCCGGTGCTTGCCGTCGAGCAGTTCAAGGGGATGGGCAAGCCGGGCCTGCTGCCGGCCCTCCACTCGCTGCTTGCCCACACCCTCGAGGGAAGGCTGCAGGGCGTGAAGGCGCCCACCCTGTTGATCTGGGGGGAGCTCGACCCGGTGCTGCCGGTGGAGATGGCGGAGCGGTTTGTCGAGGAACTGCTTGACGTGCGCAAGGTGATCATCCCCGACGTCGGCCACGTGGCGATGCTTGAGGTGCCGGCCAAGGTCAACGAGCTGATCGCCGAGCACGCCGCCAAGCCGGCAGAGCTGCCGGCCGAGCCGGCCGCTTAGCGGGTGAGGGCGCCCGTTGCGGCGCTGCCGACCACCCGGGCGTACTTCTCGATCACCACAGGCAACCCTTCCCGGCGGGGCGGTTGGTAGGCGGCGATCCGGGCGGCCAGCTCCTCCGCGCCGAGGTCGACGTCGAGCCGGCGGTTTGCGACGTCGATCGTCACCCGGTCGCCGTCCTTGAGGGCGGCAATCGGCCCCCCCTTGGCCGCCTCGGGGGCGATGTGGGCAACCATCAGCCCGTGGGTTGCGCCGGAGAAGCGGCCGTCGGTGATCAGCGCCACCTCCTCGCCAAGCCCCTCGCCGACGAGGGCGGCGGTCACCGCCAGCATCTCCCTCATCCCCGGACCGCCGGCCGGTCCCTCGCCCCTGATCACAACCACGTCGCCGGCCTCGATCTCCCCGGCCAGCACCGCCGCCATCGCCGCCTCCTCGCCGTCGAAGACGCGCGCCGGCCCCTGGTGGTAGCGGCGCTCGTGGCCGGCAAGCTTGATCACGCACCCTTCCGGCGCGAGGTTGCCGTGGAGGATCGCAAAGCCGCCGGTTGGCGCAAGCGGTTCGTCGAGCGGCCTGACCACCACCTGGCCGGGCGTCTCCCGCGCTTCGGCGGCGATCTCGCCGATCGTCCGACCATCGACGGTCGGGCAGTCGCCGTGGAGGACGCCTGCTTCGGCCATCCGCTTGAGGACCAGCGGCACCCCGCCGGCCGCGTAGAGGTCGGTGGCGACGTACCGGCCGCCGGGCTGGAGGTCGCACAGCAACGGGGTCCGCTCGGAGATCCGGTCGAAGTCGTCGATCGTCAGCTCCACGCCCGCCTCCCTGGCAACGGCAAGCAGGTGGAGGACGGCGTTGGTGGAGCCGCCGCTCATCGCCACCGCGGCGATCCCGTTTTCCAGGGAGCGGCGGGTGATCAGCTCGCTTGGCAGCAGGCCCCTGCGCAGCACCTCCATCGCCAGCCTCCCAGCCTCCCTGGCCACCTCCAGCTTGCGTCCGTCGGCGGCCGGCACCATCGCGCTGCCGGCCGGGGAGATGCCCATCACCTCGAAGACCATCGCCATCGTGTTGGCGGTGAACTGGCCGCCGCAGGCGCCAACCCCCGGGGAGGCGGCCTCCTCCAGTTCGTGGAGCTCCTGCTCGCCGATCCGCCCGGCGGCGTAGGCGCCAACCGCCTCGAACACCTGCTGGATCGTCACCTGCTCGCCCTTGAAGAAGCCCGGCCTGATCGAGCCGCCGTAAAGCATCAACGCCGGGATGTTCAGCCGGGCGATCGCCATCACCGTCGCCGGGATCGTCTTGTCGCAGCCGCTGATCGCAACCAGCCCGTCGAACCGGTGGGCGCTTGCCACCAGCTCGATCGAGTCGGCGATCACCTCCCGGGAGACCAGCGAGGCCCGCATCCCCTCGGTGCCCATCGTGATCCCGTCGGAGATCGCCACCGTGTTCAGCTCCATCGGCGTCCCCTCCGCCTCCCTCACCCCCTCCTTCACCTTTGCGGCAAGCACCCGGTTGTTGAAGTTGCAGGGCATCGTCTCGATGAAGGAGTGGGCGACGCCGACGATCGGCTTCGCCAGGTCGGCCCGGGAGAAGCCGATGCCGTGCAGGTAGGCGCGCGCCGGCGCCCGCTGCGGCCCCTCGGTGAGCGCCCGGCTGCGGTGCTTTACGTCAAACGGCGGTCGGTTCACCGCCGGGAACACTACCTTCGCGGCCGGGGCGGTGCAGCCGCGCCTGCCAGCTCCGCTCGAAGGCGCGCAGCCTTCTGATGTCGGCTTCAACCCGGGCCGGATCGTGCCGGGTGCCGAACAGGTGGACGTTTGCCCGCTGGAGCAGGCCCTCCTCGTCGGCGCGCAGGTAGAGCCACTTCGCCAGCAGGTCGTCGGCGGCGGGCAGCGGCCCTCCCGCCTGGGCGGGAAAGCTCACGCAGTACTCGCCGATCACCTCGGCCGTCTGGGGGATGAAGGCAACCAGCGGCTTGTGGGGGTAGAGCAGGTAGGCGTACTCCACCGCAGGCGCCCTGCCGCTGCCGGCAAGCCCTCCCCAGACCCGGATGAAGCCAAGCTCCCGGTACATCTCCCAGGCTTCCCGCTCCACGCAGGCCTCAAGCAGCCGTTCCGCCCGCCGCTGGGCGCGCAGTTCCCGTCCCGGGTCATACGCCCCCACCGCCTGCCCGGCGGGCCGGCCGAGCCGGCCGCGCAGCCGGCCCGGCCGCTCGGCGAAGGCGACGAGGGCAAGGGCGGCAAGCAGCAGGAGGCCAACGGCAAGGGCGGCAGCCATCCCTAGGCGCCCCCCGCCGCCGGCGGCACGAAGATCACCTGCTCGGCCCCGCTTGGCACCTCCTCGAAGCTGCGCACAAGCGCCGCCCGCCTGCTGCCGGCCGGCGCGGCGATCGGGACCAGGGCGGCCATCCCCTGGCTCAGCTGGTGGGAGAACTCCCGCCGCAGCACCTCCCGCTCGCCCGCGACCGTTGGATCGCCCTCGGCAAGGACAACCTCACCGTGGCCGCTCTCCAGCCGCAACAGGCGCATGGCAAAAGGATAGTCAGACCGCGCCGCCGCTTGAGAAGCGGCGGGGTCCGCCTAGCGGCCGATCCCAAAGGGATCGACCGGGCCCTCCCCCCTGCCCACCGCCAGGCGGTTTGCGATCGCCCGGGCGGCAAGCCGCTGGGCCGCCCTTGCCGCCGCCACCCTCCGTTCGCCGGCGGCAAGGCCGGCGGCAAGGGCAGCCGAGTAGGTGCAGCCGGAGCCGTGGCCGCTGGCCGGCTCAACGGCCGGTGCGCGCAAAAGCAAGGCCCTGCCGCGCTCGTAAAAGAGGTCGAGGACCTCCCCCCCCTCGCGCAGCCCGGTGATCGCCACCGCCGGACCAAGCGCGGCAAGCGCCCGGGCAAGCCGCTCGGGCGGCCACCGTCTCGCCCCTGGCCCGTGCAGGGCGGCGCCAAGCAGCCTTGCCTCGCCAAGGTTGGGGGTGACCACCGCGGCAAGCGGCAGAAGCTGGTCGACCAGCGCCTCGACGGTGCCCGCCTTTGCAAGGGCGCCGCCGGCGGAGGCGGCCACCACCGGGTCGACCACCACCGGCGGCAGCTCCGGCAGCCGGCGGAGCGTCCTTGCGATCGCGGCGACGATCGCGGGGTTGGCGACCATCCCAACCTTCACCGCCGCCGGCGCAAGGTCGGCGAAGACCGCCTCCAGCTGCCGCTCGATCAGGGCGGCGGGCAGCGGCCGCACGGCAAAGACCCCGGTTGTGTTCTGGACCGTGACGGCCGTGATCACGCAGGCGCCGTAGACGCGGCGGCGGGCGAAGGCGCGCAGGTCGGCTGCGATCCCGGCGCCGCCGCTTGGATCAAGCCCGGCAACGGTCAGGCAGACGGGGGGGCTGGTTGGCGGAGCGGCCATCTTAGGGCTGCGCCGGCGGCCGCCAGCGGAAGGTGCGGCGGTGGAGGGGGCTGAGCCCATGGCGGGCGATCGCCAGCCGATGGGCGGTCGTCGGGTAGCCGACGTGGCTTGCAAAACCCCATTGGGGGTAGAGGGCGGCGGCCATCCGCATGTGCCGATCCCGCACCACCTTTGCGATCACCGAGGCGGCGGCCACGGCGGCGCTTCTCCGGTCGCCGCCGGCAACGGCAAGCGCCCCGGGGATCGCAAAGCCGTCCACCAGCCGCGGCACCCCCTCGCCCACCCTGCTGCAGGCGGCGGCCAGCGCCTCGCGAAGGGCGCGGAGGTTGGCCTCCTGGATGCCCCGCCTGTCGATCTCGGCTGCGGGCACCACCGCCACGCCAACCCCCTCGGCAAGGGAGAGGATCCTCCCAAACAGCCGCTCCCGAGCCGCCGGGGAAAGCCGCTTGGAGTCGTCCAGCACCGCCAGCGCCCCTTCCCCCTCCCGCTCAAGCGCCCGGTAGTTGAACAGCACCGCGGCGGCAACGAGCGGCCCGGCCAGACAGCCCCTTCCCGCCTCGTCGGCCCCGGCAAGCCAGGGGCTTGCCAGCGCCCGATCGAAGGCAAACAGCCTGCGGCTAGAGGGTGCCGATCCGATCCGGCGGCCAGTAGGTGGCAAAGGCTTCGCCGATGAGCCAGCTGGTCGGCACCGGTCCCCAGAAGCGGGAGTCATCCGATTCGCCACGGTTGTCGCCCATCATGAACCAGGTTCCCGCCGGAACCCTGATCGGTTCGGGGAAGTTGCACTCCCCCTGCCCGTGGCAGGGCTTGATGTACGGTTCCGGCTGAGCGTGGAAGGCGCTGCGCGGACAGGGCCGCCGGCCGGTCGGGCGGCACCGGTAGACGTGGCCTTCGAGGACGAAGATTTCTTCCCCCGGCCCGGCGACGATCCGCTTGATGAAGGTTTCGCTGCTCTCCTTTGGGATCGGGGTGGCGCACGGCCTGCCGCCGGTGGGGACGACATGGGGGGTTGGGCCGCACAGCTCGTCCTTCGCCCCTTCCGGAGGGTGGAAGACGACGATCTCGCCCACCGAGGGGCTGCCGAAGTCGAGGCTGATCTTCGAGACCAGCACCCGCTGGCCGGGCACAAGCGTCGGTTCCATCGAGCCGGAGGGGATCTTGTAGGGCTTGACGATGAAGGTCTCGATTAGAAAAGCAAGGCCGACGGCCAAGGCGACGATTGCAACCAGCTCGAGGACGCCCCGGCCGCGGCGGCGGCGTGAAGCCCCCGACCGCCCCGCCGCCGACCCATCTGGGCTTGGCCGCACGGGCTGGTCCTGAAGCGGGGGCAGGGGCAGCTTTGGCTTGCCTGGGCGCTCCCCCCCTTCCGGTGTCGTTCCGCCGCTTGCCGTTGTGGGGCCTTCGGCCAGGAAGCTACCCCCCCGCCTCCTGCTGCGCCCCGCCGGCGGCAGCCTCCTCGACTCCCTCCGGTTGGCTGGCGGCCTCCTCCTGCGCCTGGAGCTGGGGCGGTGGGGCAGCCTGCTCCTCCCCGACTGCGCTGGGGAGGTCCCGACGCTCGCGCACCCGCGCCCGCTTGCCGACCCGTTCGCGGAGGTAGTAGAGCTTTGCTCTGCGCACCCTTCCCCGGGCGGCGACCTCGATCTTCTCGATCTTCGGCGAGTGCAGCGGGAAGGTCCGCTCCACCCCCACCCCAAACGACTGCTTGCGGACGGTAAAGGTCTCCCGGACGCCGTGGCCCTGCCGCTTGATCACGACGCCCTCGAACACCTGGGTGCGACGGCGGCTGCCTTCAACGACCTGGAAGTGGACGCGCACCCGGTCGCCCGGCGCAAAGTCGGGCACGGGCCGCAGCTGCTCCTGCTCCAGTTCTGCGATCAGCTTCAAGGACATCGTTGGCTCCTCACCGCCGTCGCCGTCGGCGCCGGCAGGAGAACAATGGTAGCGGAGCGGTCAGGATCCGGCCTCGGCCCGGCCGCCCCGTTCCCGCGCCCGGGCAAGCCGCCAACGCCTGATCTCGGCGTGGTTTCCGGAGAGCAGCACCTCCGGGACCCGCCAGCCCCGCCACTCGGCGGGACGGGTGTAGTGGGGGTACTCCGGGTTGCCCTCCAGGGCGGCGGTGAAGGAGTCCTCCTGCGCCGAGCGGGGATCCCCCAGCGCCCCCGGCAGCCGCCGGATCAGCGCGTCGAGGACAACCATCGCCGGCAGCTCCCCGCCGGCCAGCACGTAGCGGCCGATTGAAAGCTCCCCGGTCGCGAAGTGGTCGACAACCCGCTGGTCGAACCCCTCGTAGCGACCGCACAGCAAGGTCAGCGCCGGCCTGCCGGCAAGCTCCTCGACCACCTGCTCGGAGAGCAGCCTGCCGGCGGGGGAGAGCACCAGGACGGTCCGCTGGCGGGGAAGCTCGACGGGGTCGGTGCCGTAGCGGGCGCGCAGCGCCGCCTCGACCACGTCAACCCTGATCACCATCCCAGCGCCGCCGCCAAACGGCTGGTCGTCAACCCGGCCGCCGGGCAGCGGCGTGTGGTCCCGGAAGTTGATCAGCTCCAGCTTCAGCCCGGCGGCAAAGGCGTTTTGAACGTGCCGTTGGCTGCAAAACCAGCTGAAGGCCTCTGGAAAGAGGGTGAAGACGTCGATCTCCACGCGGCCTAGGGACCGGTCTCGATCTCGACCCGCACCCGCTGGACCGGCCCGTTGGAGCGCGCCCGCGCCGCCGCAGCCACCACCTTCCGCAAGGCCCTGATCGTGCCGCCCGCCCTGCCGATCAGCTTGCCGGCATCCCCTTCGCCGACGGCAACGGTGAAGATCACCTCCCCGTCTGCGCCGGTGCGCTCGGCAACCCGCACCCGCTCCGGCTCGCTGACCAAGGCACGCGCCAAGTAGTCAAGGAGCTGACGGGAGGCCTCGACCGGTGTCACTCCTCAGCCTCAGCCGCTTCCGCTTCCTCCCCCTCGGCTGCTGCAGCCTCCGGCTGCTCCGCCGGCTCGGCCTCGGCCACGGCCTGGTCGGCAGGCTCGCCGGTTGGCTCGGCGATCGGCTCCGGCGGCTTTGCAGAGGCCTTTGCCGCCTCCTTCGGCGGGGTTGCCTTCCCTTCGCAGATCCGCAGCAGCTTGGCCACGGCCTCGGTTGGCTGGGCGCCCCGGGAAAGCCAGTGGTGGGCGCGCTCGAGGTCGATCTTCACCAGGGAGGGGTTGGTCTGCGGGTTGTAATGGCCGATCGTCTCGATCACCTTGCCGTCGCGCGGCGCGCGGCTGTCGGCGACGACAACCCGCCAAACCGGATCCTTGTGGGCTCCTACCCGTCTGAGCCTAAGCTTTACCGCCATCTGTCAGCTCCATTGAAGAGTTGGCCGTCTGGGCAGCTTAGTGGCTTTCGGTGCCGTTTGCCTTGTCCCCGAACCGCTTCAGCGCCTCGGTCAGCTCGGAGGGGACGACAAACACCTTGTTTGCTTCGCCGCTGGCAAGCAAGGGCAGCATCTGCAGGTATTCGTAGTGGAGCAGCTCCGGCGTCGGCCGGTTGCGGTGGAGCGCGTTGAAGACGGTCTCGATCGCCTGCGCCTTTCCTTCGGCGCGCAGCTTTGCCGCCTCCTTCTCCCCTTCGGCGGTGAGGATCTGCGCCTGCTTTGCCCCTTCGGCGGTGAGGATCTGGGCCTGCTTCTCCCCTTCGGCGGTGAGGATCGCCGCCCGGCGATCCCGCTCGGCCCGCATCTGCTTCTCCATCGCCTGGCGGATCTCCGGTGGGGGGTCGACCGACTTGATCTCCACCCGGTTGATCCTGATCCCCCACTTCCCCGTCGCCTCGTCGAGGACGGCGCGCAGCTCGTTGTTGACGCTCTCCCGGGAGGTGAGGGTCTGCTCAAGGGTGAGGCCGCCGATCACGTTGCGCAGGGTGGTCATCGTCAGCTGCTCGATCGCCTGAAGCGGGTTTGCAACCTCGTAGGTGGCGGCGCGTGGGTCGGTGATCGTGAAGTAGATGACGGTCTCGATCGCGACAACCACGTTGTCTTCGGTGATCACCGACTGGGGGGCGAAGGTGACCACCTGCTCGCGGAGATCGACCAGCGGCCGCACCCGCTCGACGAACGGGACCACCAGGGCAAGGCCCGGTTCCAGGGTGCGGTGGTAGCGGCCGAACCGCTCGACGATCCCAACCCGCGCCTGGGGGACGACCCGCACCGCCCGCGCCGCCACCACCAGCGCAAAGGCGACGACGACGCCGATCACGATCAGGGCAACCATCGCTACCGCGCCACCAGGGCGGTCGCCCCCTTGATCGCCACCACTTCGACCCGCTCCCCCTCCTCGATCACCTCGTCGTCATCGAAGCTGCGGGCGGTCCACACTTCGCCGTCGATCCGGATGCAGCCGCTCCCTTCGTGGTTGGCGATCCGTTCGAGGACGATCCCCGGCCTGCCGATCAGGGCGGCGGCGCCGGTGCGGATCGGCGGCGGCAGTAGCCGATGCCTTCTAGCGATCGGCCGCAGCGCGAAGAAAAAGGCGGCCGCAGCGGCCAGGAAGAGGGCGCCTGCAGCTGGAAAGGGCGCGCCGGCGCCGCTTGCCAGGGTGGCGACGATCGCTCCCGCCGCGAAGGGGGCAAGGTAGAGGGCGCCGGTGTGCAGCTCGCCGATCCCAAAGGCGACGGCAACCACCAGCCAGATCACCCAACCTTCCATATCAACCCTTTCATGCTACCCCTCGCCCAGCCAAAGGCAAATCGGCCAACCGCCGAGCGGGCGGCCTAGGCGGGCTGGAGGGGGCTGCCGGCAAGCCGCCTGGAAAGCACCTTTGAGACGCCGTCCCTGCCCATCGAGACCCCAAACAGCCAGTCGGCGGCCTCCATCGTCCGCCGCTGGTGGGTGACGACGATGAACTGGGCGCCCTCCGCGCAGCGGCGCAGCAGCCGCACGAACCGCTCGAGGTTGAGGTCGTCAAGGGCGGCCTCGACCTCGTCGAGGACGTAAAAGGGGCAGGGTCGCGCCAGGAAGACGGCAAACAGGAAGGCAAGCGCCGTCATCGACTTCTCGCCGCCGGAGAGGAGGGAGAGGCGCTTTGCGCTGCGCCCCCGCTGGCGAAGCTCGATCTCCACGCCGGCAAGCCCCTCCGCCCCCTCCTCCTCCGCCTCATCCCCGCCATCCCGCTCGGCCTCGACAAGCAGCAACCGGCCGCTTGCGCCGGGAAAGATCTCGGCGATCACCTCCTGGAAGTTCCTTGCCACCTCGGCAAAGGTGGCGCCAAACAGCTCCTTGATCTTCGCCTCCGCCTCGTCGATCACGCCCTTCAGCTCCCCCATCGCCCTTTCCAGGTCGAGCCGCTGCCCTTCCAGCTCGGCGACGTGCTCCTTCGCCTGCTCGTACTCCCCCTGGGCAAGCGGGTTGACCGGCCCGATCGCCTCCTTGCGTCGCTCAAGCCTTGCCACCTTCGCCTCAAGCTCCCGCCGCTCCTCCTCGCCAAGGGGTTGCCGCCGAACGGTTGCGCCGGGGGTCTCCCGTTCAAGCTCGGCAGCCGTCCGCTCCAGCTGGGCAAGCTGCTCGGCAACCCGCTGGTAGGCCAGCTCGGCAGCGGTGAGCCGCTCCCGCGCCTCCCGCGCCGCGGCCTGCAGCTCGCTCTCCCGCGCCGCCCACCGTCTCAGCTGGGCGGCAAGCTCGCCGGCCGCATCCCGTTCGGCGCGCGCCTCCTCCTCCGTGGCGGCAAGCAGCCTTGCCGCCGCGCCCTCAACCTCCTCAAGGAGGGCGATCGCCTCGGCGATTGCGGGCGCCGCCCGCTCCAGCCGCTGCAGGCGGGCGGAGAGCTCCTCCGCCGCCCGCCTGCGGGCCAGCCGCTCCTCCTCCAGCCGCCTCAGCGCCCGCCGTTCCGAGCCAAGCTCGGCGTTCAGCGCCGCGGCGCGCACCGCAAGCTCGCCCTGCTCCCGTTCCCCGCCAAAGCGCTCGAGCTGCCGCTCCTGCGCCTCCAGGTCGCCAAGCCGCCGCTTGGCCTCCTCGACGGCCTGCTCGGCCTGGGCAACCAGCCGTTGGGCGGCGCCAACCCTGCCAAGCGCCCCCTCGACGGCAGCCCTGGCAAGCGCCTCGCAGCGGGCGACCAGCCCGTCAAGCTCCCGCTCCCGCTCCGGCTCGGGAAGGGCACTCAACCGGGCAAGCCCCTCCGCAAGCACCGCCCGCAGCTCCTCCCAGCTGCGCTCCCAGAGGTTCCCCTCCCGCTCGGCGGCAAGCGTCCGCCGGGCGCGGTCCAGCTCCGCCCTTGCGGCGGCAAGCTCCCGCTGCGCGCCCTTGCGCTCCCCGGCAAGCTCCTGCAGCTTGCGCTCCAGTTCCCTGCTGCGCCGCTCCCGCTCCTCGGCGCGCCGCCGCTCGACCTCGGCCAACTGGCGCTCCAGCGCCTCGATCCGGGCGGCAACCCGCTCCCGTTCCCGCTCGCCCGAGGAGGCGCCCCCCAGCTGCTCAAGCCTCGCCTTCCCCTCGCCAAGGGCCCGCTCCCGGCTGCGCAACTGCCCGAGCAGGGCCTCCCGCCGAAGCTTGATCCGCTCCAGCTCCGAGCGGAGGTTGTAGTGGAGGGCGGCGGCCTGCTCCCTTTTGCCGGCCCGCTCCGAGAGGGCCTGCTCCGCCTCCTCCCGCCTGCGCAGCACCTCGTCAAGCTCGGCCTCAAGGTCGGCGACGGCGCGCCGGGCCGCCTCCACCTCCGCCTGGGCTGCGGCAAGCCGCCGCGCCCCGCCGGCAAGCTGGTCGCCAACCAGGGCAAGCCTTGCAGCGCCGATCTGCTCTTTGAGGCGGGCGTGCAGCTCGGCGGCCCGCGCCTGGCGCTCCAGCGGCTTCAGCCGGGAGCGGGCCTCCCGCTCCACGTCGAGGGCGCGGGCGAGGTTCTCCGCCGTCCGCTGGAGCTTCCGCTGCGCCCGCTGCCGCCTCCGCCGGTACTTGGCAAGCCCGGCCGCCTCCTCGATCAGCAGCCGCCGCTCCGCCGGCCGGGCGAGGACCACGGTCTCGATCCTCCCCTGGGAGACGACGGAGTGGGCCTCCTTGCCAAGGCCGGCCTCGGCAAGCAGGTCGTGGATCTCGGTGAGCGTGCAGCGGCTCCCGTTCAACAGGTACTCCCCCTCCCCGTCCCGGCCAAGCCGCCGGCAGATCGCCAGCTCGCTGAAGGGCAGGTCCACCCGACCGTCGCCGTTGTCCAGGAGGAGCTCCACTTCGGCGCGCGGCTTGGCGGCAGGGGCGCCGCCCCCGGAGAAGATCACGTCCTGCATCGCCTGGGAGCGGACGGCGCTTGGCGACTGCTCGCCAAGCGCCCAGAGGATCCCGTCGGTGATGTTCGACTTGCCGGAGCCGTTTGGCCCAACGATCACCGAGACGCCGGGGCCGAGCTCGATGACCGTCCGCTCGGCAAAGGACTTGAAGCCGTTGAGGGTGATCCGCTTCAGGTACACCGCTACCCCAACCGCTCAAGCGCCTCGCGGGCAGCCGCCTGTTGGGCCGCCTTCTTTGAGGGGCCGGCACCGGTGCCGTAGACCTCCTCGCCGACCATCACCGCCACCTCGAACCAGCGGCGGTGGGGCGGCCCCGATTCGGAGAGCAGCTCGTAGCGGGCGCGCTGGCCGTTTCTCGCCAGCTGCTCCTGAAGGGTCGACTTGAAGTCCACCGGGTTGTTGAGCGCATGGTCGATCTCCGGCGCAAACGCCTCGACCACTGCCTCCGCCGTTTGCTCGTAGCCGAACTGGAGGAAGCAGGCGCCGATCAACGCCTCCAGCACCGAGGCAAGCACCCGCTGGGTGGCAAGCGAGTCGCGGACCAGCTCGGCCGATCCCTCCGGCGCCGCCCCCTCAAGCCGCTCGGCAAGGCGAAGGCGGCGGGCGACGGCATGGCAGGACGGCCCCGACACCGCCTGAGCGCGGATCTTCGTCAGCCTGCCGGCGCCAAACCGCTCCCCCTGAAGGCGGGGGTAGAGGTGGGCGGTGATCGCCAGGGCAAGCACCGCATCGCCGAGGAAGGCAAGCCGCTCGTAGGAGTCGGACCGCCGCTCCGTCCAGGAGGCGTGGGTGAAGACCTGGCGGGCGAGGTCGGCCGGCAGCCGCTCCTGGAGCTCTTCAAGCTTCAGCCCCGAGCGCTGCCGCTGCGCCGAACCGCTTTGGAGGTCTTTTGCGGCTGACATCAAACGGCTTGCGCGACCACGAAGTCGGCGACGTCGCCAACCGTCCTCAGCTCCGCCGCCTGGTCCTCCGGAACCTTTACGCCAAGCCGGTCTTCAAGCTCCTGGGCAAGGGCGAGGAGGTCGAGGGAGTCGATTGCAAGGTCCTCCCGGAACCGGGTCGACTCCCCGATCTCGGCCGGATCAAGCTCCAGTTCCTCGGCCAGGTGGTTGCGGATCAGCTCGACTACTTCGGCGCGGCTGGGCACAGCATGGAGGCTAGCGACCGGCGCGGATGGCGGCGCGGTCCAGGCCGCTTGCCCGCAGCTCCGCGGCGATCAGCTCGGGAAGCCGGCTGGCCTTTGCGGCAAGCCGGATCGCCTGGGCAAACCCCTCCCTGCGGAACCTGCCGTGGGCGATCACCACCGGCCGCTTCAAGCCCAGCAGGTAGGCGCCGCCCGACCGTTCGGGGTCGGCCTTTCCCCGCAGCTCCCGCAAGGCCGGCAGCAGCAGGCCGCCGCCGAGCAGGGCAAGCGGGTTGGCGCGCGCCCGCTCCTTGATCGCCGCCACCAGGCCCTCGGCCACCCCCTCGGCCGTCTTCAGCGCGATGTTGCCGGCGAACCCATCGCAGACCGCGACGTCAACCTCCCCCGCGAACAGCTGGTGGCCCTCGACGTTGCCGACAAACCGAAACGGCAGCCTCCCCTCCTGGGCAAGCCGCTCCAGCCGCCGATGGGCCTCGACGACGACGGCCGAGCCCCGCTGCGGCTCGCTGCCGTTGGAGAGGAGGGCGACGGTCGGCTCTTCGACCCCAAGGACCGCGCGGGCGTAGGCCGCCCCCATCAAGGCGAACTGGGTGAGGTGCTCCGGCCGGCAGTCGGCGTTTGCGCCGACGTCAAGGAGCAGCGGCCGGCGCCTGCCCCGGGGCTGGGGGAGGGCAACGGCCAGGGCGGGGCGATGGATGCCCGGCAGCCTGCCGATCTTCAGAAAGGCGGCGGCCACCGCGGTGCCGGTGGTGCCGGCGCAGACAAGCGCCTCCGCCTCCCCGCTGGCGACGGCTGCGGCGGCCTTGACGATCGAGGCCTGCGGGTTTGCGCGGACGGCCCGCACCGGGTCGCCAACCTTGGCGATCGAAAGGGGGGCGTCCCGCACCTGGACGCCGTCGACCGGGGGGCCAATCGCCCCGGCCGGCCCGAAGAGGATCACCCCGATCCCAGCCCGCGCCGCCTGGGCCGCTCCCGCGGCAACCTCGCTGGGGCCGAGGTCGGCCCCGTTTGCATCGACGGCAACCGCGGGTGCCGTCCGGCTACTCGCCGCCGCCCTCCTCGGTCCGCTGCTCCTGCTGGGCGACAACCTCCCTGCCCCGGTAGGTCCCGCAGTGCGGGCAGACCCGGTGGGGAAGGCGGAGCCGACCGCAACCGGGGCAGGCGGCAAGCCTGGGGGTCTGCGGCTTGTGCTGGGCGCGCCGCTTGGCGGTTCGGCTGTGGGTTTGCTTGCGCTTTGGAACGGCCACGGCCGCCCAAGGGTAGCGGATCGACCGGGCCGCCGCCCGCAGGCGGACCGCTCTGCGGGCCCGCCGACCCGCTCCCGCCCTCAGATCCCCCGTTTGCCGGCCCGCCGGCGCCTCCTCCCTCAGCCGCCTGCCCTGTCGGGCCGCCGTGGCGCCGTCGGTTTGCCGGCAACCAAAAACGGCCGTTGCAGCCTGCGGCAGCCGCCCCTCCGCCTCCCCCAAGGGAGAGGGCATGCCGCTTGGACCCCGCTTGGCAACCGACCCCAGCGCCGCCGGCCGCTGCGCCTTTTCCTAGAAGCCCGCTTCTTCAAGCTGGCGCCGCAGCGCGCTCAAGGCGGCCAACCGAGGGTCTGTCGGCTGGTCGTGGCGGTGGTCGGCGCCGGCCGCGTTGAGGTCCGCTGCGCAGATCGGGCAAAGCCCCTTGCAATCGGGATCGCAGAGGATCTTCGTCGGCAGCGAGAGGACAAAGGCGTCCCGCGCCCAGGCGGCAAGGTCGAGCAGGCCGGCGGTGACGTAGGGGCTGTCAAGCTCCTCCCCCTCCCCGGGGGAGTGGAGCTCGTGGGCGGAGACGGCAAGGTGGACGTGAGCCTCCTTCAGACAGCGGACGCAGGGACCGACCAGGGTCGCCTCGAAGCTGAGCCGCATCTCGAACCCGGGGCCCGCCATCCTGCCCACCTCAACCCGGGCCTGAAAGGGGTCGGGCTCGACCAGGTATGTCTCGCCGCCGAAGCGCAGCGGGTCGATCTTCAGCCGCGCGTCAAACCGTTTGACCTGGCCTCCGCCAAGGCCAAGGGCGGCGAGGTCTAACGTGGATAACTCGCCAGCCATCTGCGCTCCCGGGGAAAAGCATAGCTCCCGGCGCCCCAGGAGCCGCTTGCTACTGCGAGCTCGAGGGGCTGGCGTCAAGCAGCCGCTTCACCACCTTCCCGGTGGCGTTGCGCGGCAGGGCCTCCAGGAAGATCACGTCCCTGGGGACCTTGTAGCGGGCGAGATGGCTGCGGACGTACCGCTTGATCTCCTCGGCGGTGAGGTTGGCCCCGTCCTTGGGGACGACGTAGGCGCGCAGCCGCGCCCCGAACTCCTCATCGGGCACGCCGACCACCGCCACCTCCTCGATTTCCGCGTGGCTGGCAAGCAGGTCCTCCACCTCCCGGGGGTAGACGTTCTCCCCGCCGGAGACGATCATCTCGTCGTCGCGGCCGTCGATGAACAACCGGCCGGCCTCGTCGAAGTGGCCGACGTCGCCGGTGTTCACCAGGCCGTCGATCACCTGCTTGGAGCTGCCGTCGGTGTACCCCTCGAACAGGAAGGAGTTGCCGGCGAAGATCCGGCCGGTGCGACCGGTCGGCACCTCCCTGCCGTGCTCGTCGTAGAGGCGGACGACGGTGCCAAGCGGCGGCTTCCCGGCCGTTCCCGGCGCCGCCCGGAGGTCCTCGGGGGTGGCAATTGCAACCCAGGCCACCTCGGTCGAACCGTAGAGGTTGTAGAGGACGTCGCCAAAGGTGTCCATCACCCTGATCGCCAGCTCGCCGGGAAGGGCCGATCCGGAGCTGGCGATCACCGTGAGCGAGCCGGTGTCGTACCGCCTTCTCACCCGCTCCGGCAGATCGAGGATCCGCTGCAGCATCACCGGGACGACGATCAAGGCCGAGGCGCGGTGTTGGGCAACGGCCTTCAAGGTCTCCTCGGGGTCGAACCGGCGACGGAGGACGAGGGTTGAGGAGAGCGGGAGGCCAAGCGCGAAGTGGGCGAACCCCCAGGAGTGGAAGAGGGGGGCGGCGATCACCGTGGTGCCGAAGGCGCGCAGGGGGATCCGGGAGTAGAGGGCCGCCGCCGGCTCAAGGGAGGAGGGCGGCTGGCGCAGCGCCCCCTTCGGCTTGCCGGTTGTCCCCGAGGTGAGGATCACGATCCGGCCGTTGTGGGGCGGGGGGTCCAGTTCGTAGGGATCGCCCAGGCCGATCAGTTCCTCGAGGGTCGCGTCCTGGGGCTTGGCGTCCGGTTCGTGCCAGGCGAGAAAACGGTCGATCTCGGCCGCGCCCTCGGCAACCAGCTCCTGAAACTCTTCGTCGTAGATCAGCGCCTTGGCCCCTTCCCGCTTTATCACCTCGGCGATCGCCGGCGCGCCGAACTCGGTGTTCAGGTAGATCGCGCTTGCGCCAAGCTTTGCCAGGGCAACCGTTGCCTCGATGAAGCCGCGGTGGTTGCGGCACATGATCGCGACGTTGTCGCCGAGCCCGATCCCGCGCAGCCGCAACGAGGAGGCAAGGGCGTTGGTCCGTTCGTTGACCTCCGCGAAGGTAAGGACGCCCCGTTCGTCGATCACCGCCGGCCGGTCGGCGTAGCGGATCGCGCTGGTCAGGTAGCCGGCCGGCAGCGAGGGGCCCCAGCGACGCATCACCTCAGCCACCCTGAGCAGCCGATCGGGCCTTGAGGGGCGGAACATCCCGGTCCGCCAAAGGACCACCGCCACCTTTCCCTTGTCCAGAAGCGCCTTGTTCACCGTGCGGGCGGCTAGCGGACCTCTGCCGGTTGATCCTTCCTCTGCAGCCGTTCCCTTCCCCGTTGAACCGCGGCGATGAACTTCGAGAGGTTTACCTCCAGGGTGTTGAGGATTTCATCGGCGTAGTCCTCGGCGCCCAACCTGATCTCCCGCTCCTTTGCCCGCGCTTCTTCGATGATTTCTTCCGCGGCTCGCTCCGCCTGCTTGGTGACCTCCTCCTGGCTGATCAGCTGGGCCTGCTTTTCCTGCGCCTCCTTGATGATCCGTTCGGCCTCCCGCTTGGCCTCGGCCAGCATCTCCTGCCGCTCCTTGACGATCCAGCGGGCCTGCTTGATCTCCTCGGGGATCGTCGCCCGCATCTGGTCGAGGATGTCGTAGATCTCCTCCTTGTCGATCCGCACCTGGTCGGTGAGCGGCACCGGCCGCGCGTTGTGCACCAGGTCGTCGAGCTTGTCGATTAGCACCAATACGTCCACTTTGCCACCGTCAGCTGCGGTTGCCCTTGCGCCTCGCGCAAAGGTCTTTTTCTACGGCATGATAGGGAGACCTGCCACGCCGCATCCCCAATTTCCCAGATTATGCACCACCGCCGCCGTTGCGGGCAAGCTCCTCGCGGAGCCGCTTTGCCACCCGGGGAGGGACGAGGTTCTCGATCGCGCCGCCGAAGATCGCCAGCTCCTTCACCCCGCTTGAGGAGAGGAAGCTGTACTGCGGCGAGGCCATCAGGTAGACCGACTCGACATCGGGCGCCTGCTGGCGGTTGAGCTGGTTCATCTCCAGCTCGTACTCGAAGTCGGAGATCGCCCGCAGCCCCTTGACGATCGCCCGCGCCCCCACCTTGTGGGCGTGCTCGACGACCAGCGTGCTGAACCTTTCCACCCTGACGTTATCGAGATCGGCAAGCGCCTCCCTGATGAAGGCAACCCGCTCCTCGGCGGAAAAAAGGGTCTTGCCCTTGCGGACCGGGTGGTTGACGACGGCCACCACAACCTCGTCCCAGAGGGCGGCGGCCCGCCTGATGATGTCGAGGTGGCCGTTTGTAACCGGGTCGTAGGTGCCCGGGCAGAGGGCGATCGACCGCTCGCCGCTCACCGCTCCCCCGCCCCTCCGTTGCTGGCCTGTCTGGTTCTGCTCATCTCTTCCATGCGCTGCATCCTGATCAGCCGTCGGCGCGCCGCCGCGCCGACGTGAGCGGGCGCCGGCTCCAGCGGGTCCCGGCGATCCGTCCGACACCGGCCGCCGCCGTCGCGCGGGATGGCGGTCGGCCGGCCGCCGTCGCCCCGCCGTCGGCGCGCAGCCCTCGACAAGCCCAAGATCGTACTTCCAACTGCCCCGCCATGTCCGCTCCCGCCTCCACCACCACCTGAAACGGATCGCCGGCGGGCCGCTTTGGCGCTTCCGGGTTGGCGGATGCGCAGCCCCGCTCAGGCCCGCAGGCGACCCTCCTTTTTGCGATGCGGCCACCAAAGGGCCGAGGTCGAAGCCCGGCGCGCCCCCTCACCGCCCAGCCGGCCCGGCCATGGAGCGCTGCGCGCCGGAGCCGGGCGGGGCGTAGATCCGGATCAGGGTGTCGCCGTAGGCGCGCTCGATCGCAACGGGCCAGGGCAGCTGCGGGGGAGCGCGCCGATCGGACTCGACCACCAGCCGACCCCCCTTTGCAACGACCGCCGGCAGCAGGGGCGCAAGCCGCTGCGCCCAGCCGCCCAGCTCGGCGTAGGGGGGATCGACGAACACCAGGTCGTAGCGCCACCCCCTGCGCAGCGCCGTCTGCAGCGCGCCAAGGACCTCGCCGCGGACCACCCGCGCCCGGTCGCGACCGATCCCCAGCCTGGCGAGGTTTGCCGCAAGGGCGGCGGCTGCCGCCCGGTCCCGCTCGACAAACACCGCCTCCCGGGCGCCCCGCGACAAGGCCTCGATCCCAAGCGCCCCGGAGCCGGCGAAAAGGTCAAGGACGACCGAACCGCCGACGTCGCCAAGCAGGTCGAAGAGCGCCTCCCGCACCCGCGCCGCGGTCGGCCGCGTCCGCAGCCCCCTGGGAGCCCGCAGCCCCCTGCCCTTGAACTCGCCGCCAACCACCCGGATCACGCCGCCGCCACCTCCCAGCCTCCATACCGCTCCTCAACGGCCTGCCGGAGCGGCAGGTGACGGGGGCTTGCCAGCTGGGGGTCGGCGCCAACCACCGCCTGCGCCTGCCGGCGGGCCTCAAGGAGCAGGGGGCGGTCCTCCGGCAGCCGGGCGACGGCAAGGCGGGGGTGGCCGGACTGCCTTGTGCCGACCAGCTCGCCCCTTCCCCGCTCCTTGAGGTCGAGGTAGGCAAGGGCAAAGCCATCGCCAAGGCGGGCAAGCGGCTTCAACCTGCCGGCGGCCTGCGGCCGCTCGGCAAGCAGGAAGCACCAGCCGCGGTGGCGTCCCCTGCCAACCCGCCCGCGCAGCTGGTGGAGCTGGGAGAGGCCAAACCGCTCCGCTTCCTCGACGATCACAACGGTCGCCTCCGGGACGTCGATGCCGACCTCGATCACGGTCGTTGCAACGAGCGCCTGGAGCTCCCCGGCGGCAAACCGGGCAAGCAGCTCGGCCTGCTGGCCGCCGTCCAGCCGGCCGTGGAGCAGGCCGACGGCAAAGCCGGCCAGCTCCCCCTCGGCGAGGCGGACGAACTCCCGCCGCGCCGCCCTTCCCGCCCCCTCCTCAACCCGCGGACAGACGACAAACGCCCGCCGGCCGGCGGCAAGCTCGCTGCGCACAAGCCGATAGGCAAAGGGCCGCAGCCTTGCCGCCAGCCCGACGAAGGTCCGCACCCCCGGCCGCCCGGCCGGCGGCCGGCGGATCAGGGAGAGGTCGAGGTCGCCGTGAAGCGCCAGCGCCAGGGAACGGGGGATCGGCGTGGCGCTGAGATGGAGGGCGTGGGGCACCGTCCCATCGGGGGCCTTCTCAAGCAGCAGCTGCCGTTGGCGCACCCCAAACCGGTGCTGCTCGTCGTAGACCACAAGCCCCAGGTTGGCAAAGGAAACCCCCTCGCCAAGGAGGGCGTGGGTGCCGACGACCACGGCCAGCCGGCCGTCGGCCAGGCCGGCGATCACCTCCTCCCGCTCCCTGCGCGGGGTCGAGCCGCAGAGCAGCGCAAACGGCACGCCCCAGCCGGCCGCCAAACGCTCCAGGGTTGCCAGGTGCTGGCGGGCAAGCGCCTCCGTCGGGACAAGCAGCGCCCCCTGAAAGCCGGCCTCGACGGCCCGCAGGAGGGCGTAGACGGCGACAAGGGTCTTGCCGCTGCCGACCTCGCCGACAAGCAGCCGGCGCATCGGCACCGTGCCAAGGAGGTCCCGATCGATCTGCGCGCAGGCGGCAAGCTGCTCGGCGGTGGGAGCGAACGGCAGCCGCGCCAGCCAGCGGCGGGCAAGGCCGGCGGCGGGCAGGGCGGGGGCGCGGGCCGCCGCCAACCGGCGGCGGGCGGCAAGAAACCGCAGCTGGAGGAGGAAGAGCTCTTCAAAGGCGAGCCGCCGGCGCGCCAGGGCAAGCTCCCCGGCGCCGGCGGGCCGGTGGACGACCTGGAGCGCCTCCCCCTTGCTGGGCAGGCCAAGGGAGAGCCGCAGCCGGGCCGGCAGGGGATCGCCAAGCCGGCGCAGCGCCCCCAGTCGGTCGGCGACGGCGGCGGCCACGGCGGCCGGCGTTGCGCCGGCGCCGGCCGGGTAGCTGGGCAGGAGCGCCGGCGGCCGGCCGCGCAGCGGCCGGTGGCGGGAGACGGCAATCGCCCCCCTTGCCACCACCCTTCCCTCCAGGAGGATCGCGCTCCCCGGCCGGTAGCGGCGCACGAGCCATGGTTGGTTGAAGAAGCGGGCGGTGGCAACGCCGCTGCGGTCGGCAACCAAGGCCTCGACAACGGCAACGGAGCCGACCTGCCGCAGGCCGATCCTGCGGATCCGGACCGCAAAGGCCCCCCTGCCGCCAACCGGGGCGGAGCCGATCGGCACCACCGCCGTCCAGCTGCGGGGCAGATGCTCGAGGAGGCGGCCGACGGTGGTCAGGCCGAGCCGGCGCAGGGAGCCGGCCAGAGGCCCCCGGGCCGCCACCGGCAGCCGCTCCAGATCGCGCGGTCCAAACCGGCCGGCGGGGAGCTCCTGCGGCCAGCTGCCGCCGGCAAAGGGCGGCAGCAGCGGCGGCTCAACCCGCTCCCTGAGGGCAGTGGCCATCTCGGTAATGATCGCCAAGCGGGCAGCGGCAACTACTCGGCCGCAAGCAGCCACCACCAGGCGGCCTGGCCGCCCTCGCGCAGCTCGAGCTCGACCGGCAGGCCGCCAAGCAGCGCCTCAACGGCCTCCAAGGGAAGGGGCGGCTCCCTGCCGGCGTAGACGGACAAAAGCTCCTTGCCGTCGGCAACACGCCGCGCCGTCTCCAGGAGGGTCATCTCCACCTCCCCAAAGGAGACCACCTGCTCCTCGAGGAGGCCAACCGCATCCCCCGCCCCGTAGCGCCCCTCCCGGTCGTCCCGCGCCGCCCGACCGACGGCGCCGCTGCGCAGGCCGTGAAGCGCCCCCTCGATCGCCTTGCGGTTCTCCGCCAACGGGGCGGCGCCGTTGAAGGCAAGCGCCGCCGCCACGCCGGCCTGCTGGCTGAGGACGGGGGCGACGGCCACCTCCTTGTCGGAGAGCTCCGCCGCCCCCTCGGCGGCAAGCACCAGGTTCGGCGAGCAGGGCAACACCAGAACCTGCTCCGCCTCGACCTGGTGGATTGCCGCAAGCAGGTCGTAGGTGGAAGGGTTGAGGGTCGGGCCGCCGGGCAGCGGCTCGACGCCAAGCTCCCGGTAGAGCGATTCGAAGCCGGCGCCGTCGCAGACGGCAACGGCTCCGCACAGCCCTCCGCCAAGGCGGGCCGCGCGGGCGGCGATCTGGCGGCGCATGTCGGCGACGTCGAGGTTGGAGACCTCGCCGTGGTGCTCGAAGAGGGCCGTCGCCCGCTGCGGGTTGTCGGTGTGGAGGTGGACCCGCAGGGTCGTCTCATCGCCCACCACCAGCACCGAATCGCCAAGTTCCTCAAGGGGCGGGATGAACCGCTCCGCCTCCAGGCCGCTGCCGGTGACCACGAAGTTCGTGCAGTACCGATATGTGGAGGAGGTGTGATGGGGGTGGCTGACCCGCGCCGGCGGCACCGCCACAGCCGGCGGCTCCTCCCCCCGCAGCGCGGCGATAACGCCGGCAAAGATCACGGTCAGGCCAACGGCCCCGGCGTCGACGACGCCCGCCTCCCGCAGCGCGGCAAGCAGCTGCGGCCCCTTCTTCACCGCCTCCTCGCCAACGCCCAGCGCCCGCTCGAGGGCGGCGGCGATCACCGCGTCCTGCTCCGCCGGCCCCGCATCGGCGGGCAGCTTCAGGTCGGCGGCGTGGTGGGCGACGTCGGCAACCAGCTGGTGGGCCATCTCCCGGGCGACGGTAAGCATCGTCCCCTCGGCCGGCTCCCGCACGGAGCTGTAGGCGCGGTTGGCGGCGTTGAGCATCGCCGCCCCAAGGAGGGAGGGGTCGATCAGCTCCCCCGGCCGGGAGGAGAGCTCCTCTGCCGCCCCCCTGATCAGCTGGGAGAGGATCACCCCGGAGTTGCCCCTGGCGCCCAGCAGCGCCGCCCGCGCCACCGACTCGACCAGCTGGCGGCGGTCCAGCTCGCCGGCCGCCCCCTCCCGCGCCTGCCGTTCAAGCCGCTGAAGCTCATCGGCGACGGCCCGGAGGGTGAGGGCCATGTTGTCGCCGGTGTCGCCGTCGGCAACCGGGAAGACGTTGAGGTCGTTGATCTCCTGACGGCGCGCTTCCAGGTAGGCGAGGGCGCCGGCCACCGCCGCCCTGAACCGGCGGATGTTGTCGACCTGAACGCCCGGCAGCCAGGCGGCCGCCCCCTTCCCCCCTGCCGGTTGGCGGGCTGGGCGGTCCATCGCCACCCGGGTCAGGGGGCCTTTTCGACCTTGCCGGCTTTCAGGCAGCGAGTGCAGACGTAGGCCCGCCGGGTGGCGCCGCCAACGACGATCCGCACCTTCTGGAGGTTGGCCTCAAACCGCCGCTTCGAGGCGACCATCGAGTGGCTGCGGCTCTGGCCGTAGGCGGGACGCTTCCCACAGCTGAAGCAAACCTTTGCCATTGGCCTGGCAGTTTAGAGGTTTGCCGGCCGGCCGGCCGCCTCGGCAAGCTGCCCCCGCAGCCTCACCATCTCCAGGGCGGCGCGGGCGGCCAGCCTGCCCTGGTCCCGCTTCGAGCCGTCGGCGCGGGCAAGCGCCTGCTCGTAGGTGCGGCAGGTGAGCACGCCAAAGGCGCACGGCACCCCCGTTTGCAGCGCCACCTCCTGAACGCCCCGCGCCGCCTCCGCGCAGACGAAGTCGTAGTGGTCGGTCTCCCCCCTGATCACCGCGCCAAGGCAGACCACCGCCGCAAACCGGCCGCTGCGGGCCGCCCAGCGGGCGGCCAGCGGCAGCTCGAAGGCACCGGGCACCTCGAAGACCTGCCACTCGGCGCCGGCCTCGCCAAGCTCGGCGATCGCGCCGGCGACAAGCCGCTTCGCCAGGTCGGCGTAGAAGCGGGCGACGACAACGGCAACCGTTGGGGGACCGCTCACCGCCTAGGCAGCGCCCGGCCTCCTGCGCCCGGCTTGGCGATCGTGGGTCCGCTCGGCGTGGAGCAGCTCCTCGTCGAGGTTCAGTCCCTGGTGGTGGAGGGTGTGGCCAAGGCGCAGCGCCTTCGCCCGCAGGTAGGCGGCGTTGTGGGCGTTCGGCGGCGCTTCCAGGGGGATCTGGGCGGTCACCGACAGCCCGTACCCCTCCAGCCCCTTGATCTTCTTCGGGTTGTTGGTGAGGATCCGGATCGAGCTGAGGCCGAGATCGGCGAGGATCTGGGCGCCGATCCCGTAGTCGCGCAGGTCGGCCGGCAGGCCAAGCCGTTCGTTTGCCTCAACGGTGTCAAGGCCGTCTTCCTGAAGCCGGTAAGCCTGAAGCTTGTTGAGCAGGCCGATCCCCCTCCCCTCCTGGGCGAGGTAGAGGAGGACGCCCAGGCCCTCCCGCTCGATCATCGACAGCGCGGCCTCCAGCTGCTCGCCGCAGTCGCAGCGCAGGGAGTGGAAGACGTCGCCGGTCAGGCACTCGGAGTGGACCCGCACCAGGACGTCCCGCTTGCCGGCCACGTCCCCCTTGACAAGGGCGACGTGGTGCTTGTCGTCGACCAGCGAGCGGTAGCCGACGGCGTCGAACTCGCCGAAGGCGGTCGGCAGCTTCACCCGCACCACCCGTTCGACAAGCCGCTCGTGGCGGCGGCGGTAGGCGATCAGGTCGGCGATCGTGATCATCTTCAGGCCGTGCCGGCGGCAGTAGGCTTCCAGTTCCGGCACGCGCGCCATCGTCCCGTCGGGGTTCATGATCTCGCAGATCACGCCGGCCGGGATCAGGCCGGCAAGGCGGGCGAGGTCGACCGAGGCCTCGGTGTGTCCTGCCCGCTCCAGCACGCCGCCGGGCTTTGCCTTCAGCGGGTTGACGTGGCCCGGCTGGACGAGGTCCTCCGGGCCGCTTGCCGGGTCGACGGCAACCCTGATCGTGTGGGCGCGATCGTGGGCGGAAACCCCGGTGGTGACGCCGTGGCGGGCCTCGATCGTGACCGTGAACGGGGTCTGGCGAACCGATTCGTTCTTTGGGGTCATCAGCTCGAGGCCAAGCTCCTCGCACCGCTCCGGGGTGAGCGCCAGGCAGATGAACCCCCTGCCCTCCTTGGTCATGAAGTTGATGTGCTCGGCGGTGACAAACTGGGCGGCCATCACCAGGTCGCCCTCGTTCTCCCGCTCGACGTCGTCGCAGACGACGATCATCCGGCCCGCCCTGATCTCCTCAAGCGCCTCCTCGATCGTCGCAAACGGGGAGCCCCCGCCGCTTGGGGCTTCCTCAGCCGTTTTCACCGTTGGCTCTTGCAACAAGGCGCTCCACGTACTTGGCGAGAACGTCAACCTCCAGGTTAACCCGGTCCCCCGCAACCAGGCCGCCCAGGGTGGTCCGCCGCTGGGTCTCGGGGATCAGGGAGACGGTGAAGGAGCCTGGCGCGACGGCGGCAACGGTCAGCGAGACCCCGTCCACGGCAATCGACCCCTGGGGGACGATGTAGCGGAGCAGCCGCTGCGGCGGGGCGATCGTCAGCTCAAGGGCAAACCCCCGGTTGACGGCGGCGCGGACTTCGCCGACGCCGTCGACGTGGCCTTGGACGATGTGGCCGTCAAACCGCTGGCCGGCGGCAACGGGCAGCTCCAGGTTCACCCGCCGGCCGGCGGTGAGCTCGCCAAGGGTGGTTAGCGCCAGCGTCTGGGCCATCACCGCCGCCGAAAACCGGCCCTTCCCGACGGCCGTTGCCGTCAGGCAGACGCCGTTGACGGCGATCGAGTCGCCGACCGAAAGCGCCCAGGCAAGCTCCGCTTCAACCGACAGCGTCGCGCCCTCGGGATCCCGAACCACATCGGCAACCACCCCCTGCGCCTTGATCAGGCCGGTGAACACCCCTACCACTCCCGCAGCCTTGCGCAGACCAGGAGGTCCTCGCCAACCGGCCGCCAGCTGAAGGAAAGGGCCTTTGCCGCCTGGGCGATCCGTTCCACCCCCTCCCCCTCAAGCGGGTCGCGCGCCGCCCTGCCGCCAAGCAGGAGGGGAGCCAAAAAGAGCCGCACTTCATCGACCTCGCCGGCATCGAAAAAGGCCCCGGCAAGCCGCGGACCGCCCTCCAGCAGGGCGGCGGTGATGCCCATCGCGCCAAGCTGCTCCAAGGCGGCGCTTACCCTTGCCGGCTCGTTTTCGCCGGCGGCAACCACCACCGTCGCCCCCGCCGCCTCCAGGGCGTCCAGGTCGGCGCGGGCGGCGGCGCGGGAGACGACGACGACAAGCGGCGCCTCCCTGGCCGTCGAGACCAGCTTTGAGCCAACCGGCAGCCGGGCAAGGGAGTCGAAGACGACCCGATAGGGCTGTCGCTCCGCCGGCAGGGGGACGTCGTCGGGACGGGCGGTGAGGAGCGGGTCGTCGGCGAGGGCGGTGCCGATCCCGACGATCACCGCCCCCAGCTCGGCCCGCCAGCGGTGGGCAAGCCGGCGGCTCTCTTCGCCGCTGATCCACTTCGAGTCGCCGGCCCTCGTTGCAACCTTGCCGTCCAAGGTCATCGCCAGCTTCAGCAGCACCCACGGCCTGCCGACCCTGGCGTGCTTGCGGAAGGGCTGGTTGAGCAGGCGCGCCCGGCGGGCGATCTCCCCCTCGGCGACAACCACCTCCACCCCTTCGTCGCGGAGGATCCCAAGCCCCCTGCCGGAGGCCTTCTCGCTTGGGTCATCGGAGGCGACAACCACCCGTCTTAGGCCTGCGGCAAGGATCGCCTCGGTGCAGGGGGGCGTCTTGCCGTGGTGGGCGCACGGCTCGAGGGTGACGTAAAGGGTGGCGCCGGTCAGGTCGCGGCCGGCTGCCGCCCGCAGGGCGTTCACCTCCGCGTGCGGCCCGCCAAACCGTTCGTGGTAGCCCTCGCCAAGGACCTCCTCGCCGCGGGCGATCACCGCCCCAACCAGCGGGTTTGCGCCAACGCTCCCCCTCCCCCGCTCCGCCAGCGCAAGCGCCCGCTGAAGGTGGCGCAGGTCGATCTCGGAAGGGGCTGCCATCGGCCGCCTGCAAGCATAGATCGGCAGCCGCTTGCGCCGCCTTCCTGCCTTAAGCGGCGCCCTGCTGGGAGGGGCGGTCGGCCCGGCCGGCCAGGGCGGCGGTCAGCGCCTGGAAGGCCTCCCCCGGCCGCCCCTTCCCGAAGATCGCCGCGCCGGCGACAAACAGGGTGGCGCCGGCCTGAGCGCAGCGGGGCGCCGTTGCCGCGTCGATCCCCCCGTCGACCTCGATCGGCAGCTTCGGCCCGACCAGGGAGCGCAGCCGGGCGACCTTCTCCGGGGAGCGGGGCAGAAACTGCTGGCCGCCCCAGCCGGGGTTGACGGTCATGCAGAGGCAGAGGTCGATCTCGGCCGCCAGCTCGCCGACGGCGGCCGGCGGCGTCGCCGGGTTGATCGCCACCCCAACCCCGCACCCCTCCTCCCTGATCCGCTCAACGGCAAGGGCAAGCTGGGGGGTGGCCTCGACGTGGACGGTCAGGGAGTGGCCGCCGGCGCGCGCCAGTTCGGCGACATGGCGCTCCGGCCGCTCCACCATCATGTGGACGTCAAGGATCGCCCCCGCCTCCTCGACAAGCTCCCGCAGCGAGGCGATCACCGGCGCACCCATCGAGATCGGCTCGACGAAGTGGCCGTCCATCACGTCCACGTGGATGATCCGGGCGCCGGCGGCAAGCACCTCCCGGACCTGCTCCGCCAACCTGCCGAAGTCGGCGGCAAGGATCGAGGGGACCACCTGGATGGAGGCAAGCTGGTCTCGGGGCGAGGGCATCCCGCTAGATCGGCTTCAGCATCGAATGGCCGCAGCAGTTGCACTCCAGGGCGGCCGTCCGCGACATCCGAACGATCGTCGAGTGCTCGCCGCAGTTTGGGCAGACCGAGGCAAGCTCGAACCGGTGGAGGCAAAAGACGCACCGGTAGCGGCCGGGAAGGTTGGTTTCGCGCAGCCACGGCTCGCCGCAGTTCGGGCAGCGCAAGCCAAGCTCGATCCCCTCACCCATCGCCTAGACCGACCTCCTGAGGTGGGGCAGCGGCGCAAACGGCGCCTCCTCCCCGCCGGCGCGGCGCAGGGCGGCGTAGAAGAAGCCGGCCGAGGGCAGCAGGCCCGGGAGGACGAGGAGCGCCGCCCCGGCGACGGCCGCCAAGGTGGGATCGGCGTAGGCGTAGGCGTAGCGGCGGGCGAGGGAGAAGCTTGGCAGGACGGCGGAGAGGTCGAGCGGCTCCAGGCCGGCCCTGCCCCTCAGGGCCTCGGCCACGACGCCCTCGTTCTCTGCAGGGGAGATCGTGCACGTCACGTAGAGCAGCACACCGCCCGGACGGACCGCCTCGACGGCGGCTGCAACCAGTTCGGCTTGAAGCTTGGCAAGCTCCCGCACCCGCGCCGGGGTCGCCCGCGCCTTCAGCTCCGGGTGGCGCTGAACGGTCCCCAGGCCGGTGCAGGGGACATCGATCAACACCCTGTCGAAGGGGCCAAGCTGGGGGGCAACCTCCCGGCCGTCGCCGCAGACGACCTCCACCTGGGAGGCGCCAAGCCGCTCGCAAAGCGCCTCCAGCGCCGCCGCCCGCCTGGGACGGAGCTCAACGGCAACGATCTGCCCTTCGCCGGCCATCAGCGCGGCAAGGTGGGTGGTCTTCAGGCCCGGCGCCGCGCAGAGGTCGAGGATTCGCTCCCCCGGTCGGGGATCGAGCAGGCGGCCGGCGAGGATCGCCCCCCAGGACTGGGCGACCAGCTGGCCGGCCCGGCCGGCCGGCAGCTTGGCAAGCGCCACCTTGCCGGCCGGCCTGATCGCCTCGGGAAGGAGCCGGTCGACCTTCGCCCCCGGCAGCTGGGGGAGAACCTCGCGGGGCATCGCCCGCAGGGTGTTCACCCGCAGCCACCGCTCCGGCGGCCGATCCCCGGCGTCAAGCACCCTCCTGGCCGTCTGCTCGCCGAGCAGCCGGAACCACAGCTTCACCAGCCACAGCGGGTAGCCGTGGCGCAGCGCAAGGGCCTGGGGGTCGTCCCCGGCAAGGGAGGCAAGCAGCCGCGGCCCTTCCCTTGCCGCCTGGCGCAGGACGGCGTTGACCAGCCCGGCGGCAGCCCGCGCCCGCGCCTCGTTTGGGCCGAGCCGGCGGGCGGCAAGCTCCACCTGGTCGTGGACGACCGCGTGGGCGGGGGAGCCGTCCAGGAAGAGCAGCTCGTAGAGGCCAAGGCGGAGCGAGACCAGCACCGGCAGGTCGAGCTTGGCAAGGGAGCGGTTGCAAACGGAGCGGAGCAGGTGGTCGAGGGCGGCCTGCTGGGAGACGGCGCCAAAGGCAAGCCGGCGCGCCAGCCCCCGGTCGCGGGGCTTCAGCCGCTCCTCGATCGATCTGAACAGGAGGTCGAGGTAGGCGTCCGTCGCCGCCACCCGCAAAACCGCCAGGTGGGCGGCGGCGCGCGCCGGGGAGACCCGCCTGGACCGCTTAGGCTTTTTCGAGCTGGTGGCCACGGAGATAGGCCTCCCCGGACATCGACCGACCGCCGGCCGGCCGCACCTCCAAGAGCTCAAGGGCGCCGTCGCCAAGGGCAAGGAACAGCCGCCCCTCGGCTGCGTAAAGCGTGCCAGGGGCAAGCTCCGGCGGCGGCCCGCCGTAGGCGGCCCGCTCCACCCGCAGGGGGGAGCCGTCGGGCAGCTTGACCTGGGCGCCGATATGGGGGTGGAGGGCGCGAACCAGCCGCTCCGCCTGCGCCACCGAAAGGTCGGCTGCGATCAGCCGGTCCTCGGGGCCGATCTTCTCGGCGTAGGTGACCCCCTCCTGCGGCTGCTCCCTGAACTGGAGCGGCTCCCCGGCCGCCAGCCGGCTCAGCGCGGCAAGCAGCAGCTCGCCGCCCCGCTCCTGGAGCCTGGCGGCAAGCGCGGCGTAGTCGTCGTCGGGGCGGATCTCCTCGACCGCCCGCATCCAGACCGGGCCGCTGTCCAGGCCGGCGGTCAACCGCATCACGCACACCCCGGTGTGGCGATCGCCGGCGGCGATCGCCCGCTCGATCGGCGCCGCCCCCCGCCAGCGGGGCAGGAGGGAGGGGTGGACGTTGAGGATCTCGTAGGCGGCAAGCAGCTCCCCCTTGATCAGGGCGCCGTAGGCGCAGACGACCAGGAGGTCGGGCCGGGCGGCGGCAATCCGCTCCCGCGCGCTGGGGTCGTTGACCCGCTCCGGTTCGAAGAGGGGAAGGCCCAGCTGGGCGGCAAGGCCGGCCACCGGCGTTGGCGTCGGCTTGCGCCCCCGCCCCTTCGGCCGCGCCGGCCTGGTCACCACCAGCGCCGGCGCCTCCCCGGCCTCGACCAGCTTGGCAAGGACGGCCGCTCCAAACCCCGAGCTGCCGAGGTAGACGGTCCGCACCCTAATCGGCCTCGGCGGCTGCCATCCGCGCCTCCCGCAGGGCCCGCATCGCCTCCCGCCGCTGCTCGGTGGTGATCCGGTCGATGATCAGGACGCCTTCGAGATGGTCGAGCTCGTGCTGGATCACCCGCGCCTCGAGGCCTTCGGCCTCAACGGTCCGCTCCCGGCCGCGCAGGTCCTGGGCGACAACCCGCACCGCAACCGGCCGCTGCACGGTGACGTGGACGCCGGGGATGCTCAGGCACCCCTCTTCGCCGGCCTCAAGGTGCTCGCTTTGCCAGACGATCCGGGGGTTGGCAAGGGCCGTCAGCTCGGCTTCCGGCTCCACCCTGTAGACGAGCAGCCGGTGCATCACCCCCAGCTGGGTGGCGGCAAGGCCGATCCCCTCGGCGTCCTCCATGATCTGCCCCATCCGCTTCGCCTCGTTGCGCAGGTAGCGGTCGAAGACGGTCACCGGCAGCGCCACCGAGCGCAGCGCCGGATCGCCAAGCTTGCGGATCAGGCGCAGGGCAAGCCGCTTGCGCGCCTGCTGTTCGGGGCTTGGCTGTGGGCGGTCCACTACGGCCGCGCGCTGGGCATCGGCAACCTCAGCCATCGGCGGCAGTTTAGAGCGCGCGCCGTTGGCCGGCCTAGTGGGGGTCGACGTCGACGGCGACCTGGAGGCCGAGGCGGCGGAGGGCGGCGCCCTCCTCGCCAAGCGCCGCGGCAACGGCGGCGCTTGCCGGGGCGACGGCCTGCGCTTTGATCAGCAGCGCCTGACGGTGGTTGCCGTGCAACCGCAGCAGGTTGGCGGGGCCAAGCAGCGCCGCCTTGCCCTCAAGCGCCACCGCAAGCCGCCCCCGCAGCCTTCGCGCCCCCCGGGCAACGGCCTCCTCCTTTGGCCCGGCAATGATCACCCTCACCAGCTCCCGGTGGGGCGGGTAGCCGAGCCTGCTGCGCCGCTCCAGCTCGCCGGCAAGGAAGCCGTCGGCGTCGTGGCGGGCGGCGTGGACGACCGCCCGCGCCTGGGGCTCAAGGGTCTGGACGATCACCCGCCCCGCGCCCCCCCGCCCGACCCTGCCGGCAAGCTGGGTGATCAAGGCAAAGGTCCGCTCCTCGGCGCGGAAGTCGGGGAACCGCAGACCGGCCTCGGCGTTGAGCACAACCCCAAGGGAGAGGCCGGGGAAGTCGTGGCCCTTGGCAACCAGCTGGGTGCCGAGCAGCAGGCCGCTGCTTGCCCTGGCGAACTCGCCAAGCAGCCGCGCCGCCTCCCCGCTGCCCCGGGCCAGCACGTCTGAGTCGAGCCTGAAGATCGGCACCCTCCCGCCCACCAGCTCCGCAAGCTCCCCGGCCAGCCGCTCGGTGCCGACGCCAACCCTTGCCAGCGACCGCGAGCCGCAGCTGCAGCTGGCCGGCAACGGCTCCCGATGGCCGCAGTGGTGGCAGGCAAGCACCCCCTCCCCCCGGTGGACGACAAGGCTGACGTCGCAGTTTGGACAGCCCCAGACCCGACCGCACAAACCGCAGCTGAGGTAGAGGGAGAACCCCCGCCTGTTCAACAGCACAACCCCTTTGCCGCCGGCGCGGCGCAGCTCGCCCAGCGCCTCGACGGTGCGGGGGTGAAAGGTGGTGGCCACCCCCCGCATGTCGACCACCTCGACGGCCGGCAGCGGCGCCCCGTCCACCCGCCTGCGCAACCGCAGGCGGCGGAGCGTTGCGTAGCTCTCGGCGCGGGGCGTCGCGCTGCCGTGGAGCAGCACGGCCCCGGCAAGCTCGGCCCGCTTGGCCGCCACCCGGCGGGCGTCGTAGCGGGGGTCGGCCTCATGTTTGTAGGAGGGGTCGTGCTCCTCGTCGATCACGATCAGGCCAAGGCGCGGCAGGGGGGCGAAGACGGCCGACCGGGGACCCAGGCAGATCGGCTTCTGACCGGCGCGCAACGCAAGCCAGGCGGCAACCCGCTCCGCCGGCCGCATCGCCGAGTGGATCACGCAGACGGCCGAGCCGAACCGCCGCTGAAGCCTTGCCGCCGTCTGGGGGGTGAGGGCGATCTCCGGGACGAGGACGATCACCGAGCGGCCGCAGGCAAGCGCCGCCTGCGCCGCCCGGAGGTAGACCTCGGTCTTCCCCGACCCGGTCACCCCGTGGAGCAGCAGCCGGCCGCCGCCGGCCAGGGCCTCGGCAACGGCCTCGACGGCCTGCCGTTGTTCGGCGCTAAGCGGCGGTCCCTGTTCCCGCTCCTGTGCGCCCTGGGGTGGCGGGGGCGGTTTGCGGGGCCGGCGGAAGCGGGCCGCACCGGGCGGCAGCATCAAGGTCAAGGCGCGGGCCAGGGTGGAGCAGTAGGTTGCCGCAAGCCAGCGGGCAAGCTCGAGCAATTCGCCGGGCAGCTTCAGGCCGAGGTCGGCAAGCGGGGTGCGCAGCCGCTCGGGGGGAAGCTTGCTTTCGGCGCGCAGCTCGACGACCACGCCGGCAAGGCTGCGGCCGGCAAACGGCACCCGCAGCAGCGAGCCGACGCCAACGGTCTTCCCAAGGCCGTCGGGCAGCAGGTAGTCGAAGGGGCCCTGCACCAGGCGGGTTGTCAGCAGCGGTTCGACGGCGGCGATCCGGGGCTCGGCCACCCGTTGTTTATAGAGGCGGGGGCGGCGCTAACCGGCAGCCGCCTGGCGGGCCTGCTCGATCGAGGTGACGTTGGCGGAGCCGCCCTCGATCCCGGCCTCCCTGCGCAGCGCCTCCGCCTTGTCGACCCGCTCCCAGGTGAAGTCGTGGTCGTCCCTGCCGAAGTGGCCGTAGGCGGCGGTCTTCTGGTAGATCGGCCGGCCGAGGTTGAGCGCCTTGCGGATCGCCCCCGGTCGCAGGTCGAAGTGGCGTTCAACCAGCTCGACGATCTTGGCGCGGGGGATCCGCTCTGTGCCAAAGGTTTCAACCATCAGCGAGACCGGCTTGGCAACCCCGATCGCGTAGGCGATCTGGACCTCCACCCGTTCGGCAAGGCCGGCGGCAACGATGTTTTTCGCCACCCAGCGGGCGGCGTAGGCGCCGGAGCGGTCCACCTTGGTCGGGTCCTTCCCGGAGAAGGCGCCGCCGCCGTGGCGGGCCATCCCCCCGTAGGTGTCGACGATGATCTTCCGCCCGGTCAGCCCGCAGTCGCCCATCGGGCCGCCGATCACGAACTTGCCGGTCGGGTTGCAGAGGAAGTTCTTTGGATAGAGCCGCCGCTTGTCGTAGAGGTCCTCTGGGAGGATCGGCTCGACGACGTGCTCGAAGAGGTCCGGCTTGATCATCGCCTCGATGTCGATCCCGTCGGCGTGCTGGGCGGAGATCAGCACCTTCTCAACCGCCACCGGCTTGTTGTCGACGTAGCGGACGGTCACCTGGGTCTTCCCGTCGGGGCGCAGGTAGGGAAGCACCCCGGCCTTGCGGACCTCGGCCAGCCGCTTCGCCAGGCGGTGGGCAAGGGAGATCGGCAGCGGCATCAGCTCCTCGGTCTCGTTGGTGGCGTAGCCGAAGACCATCCCCTGGTCGCCGGCGCCAAGGCGCAGGCTTTCCTCCTCCTCGCTGGCGCCCGGGTCGTGGCGAAGCTCGTAGGAGCGGTCGACGCCCAAGGCGATGTCCGGGGACTGCTTGTCGATCGCGGTGATCACCGCGCAGGTGTCGCAGTCGAACCCGTACTTGGCGTTGTCGTAGCCGATCCGCCGGACGGTCTCGCGGGCGATCTCGGGGATGTCGACCCAGGTCTCCGTTGTGATCTCCCCGGAGACGACGATCAGGCCGGTGTTGACAAGCGTCTCGCAGGCGACCCGGCCGTTGGGGTCGTCGGCAAGGACGGCGTCGAGGACGCCGTCGGAGATCTGGTCGGCGACCTTGTCGGGGTGGCCCTCGGTAACCGACTCGGAGGTGAAGAGGAATTCGTTGTCGTTCATCGCCGCCTACTTCTGCTCGCTGGCTGAGGCTCGGAGGTTAGCCGATCGGCTTGCCGCAGGCTCCCGCCGCCGCTGCCGCAGGGCAAGGGCGATCGGCACGCCGCGCAGCGCAAAGGCCTCCCTGATCCGGTTCTCGAGGTAGTGGAGGTAGTCCCGGCGGGCAAGGGCGGGGTCGTTTACCCAGAGGGCGATCTGGGGCGGCCCCATCGCCACCTGGGTGGCATAGAGGACCTTCAGCCGCCGTCGCCGCCCCGCCGCAAGCGGCGGCGGTCGCCGGGAGACGGCCTCCCCAACCACCCGGTTGAGCTCGGCCGTTGGGATCCGCCTGGCCGCCGCCTCGCCAACCCGCAGCGCCTCGGCAAGGGCCTCCTCCACGCCCTCGCCGGTCAGGGCGCTTGTGCAGACGACCGGGGGGCGGTGGCGGAGCCGCCCTTCGATCAGCGCCCGGTCGTGGGCGAGGGTGCGACCCCGACCGGGCCGGTAGAGGTCGACCTTGTTGAGCAGGAAGACCGTCGCGCAGCCGGCCTGGGCGGCAAGCTCGCCAACCCGCAGGTCCTGGGCCCTCACCCCCTCCCCGGCGTCGCAGACGACCAGCGCGACGGCCGCCCGGGCGGCGGCCCGCCTGGTCTGGCCGCTTGCCGCCCGCTCCAGCTGCTCCCGCTGCTTTGCCCGCCGCCTCACCCCGGCCGTGTCGAGGAGCAAAAGCGGCCGGCCGTGAAAGCTGAGCGGCACCGCCACCGCGTCCCTGGTCGTGCCGCCCCGCTCGTCCACCACCACCCGCCGGTAGCCAAGCAGCCTGTTCACCAGCGAGGACTTGCCGACGTTTGGCCGTCCGACGAGGGCAATTGAAAGCTCCTCCTCGACCGCCGCCACCTCGTCGTCCCGGCCGGCAAGGGAGGCAAGCCTCTCCTCCAGCTCGGCGATCCCGTCGCCCTGGGTCGCGGAGACGGCAAGGACCTCGCCAAGGCCAAGACGGTGGAACTCCTGGGCGGCAAGCCGGTCGGCGGGCCGCTCGCACTTGTTGGCGACGACGATCACCGGCTTGCCCAGCCTGCGCAGCCGGTCGACCAGCTCCTCGTCGACCGCCTCGGGGCCGGCCCGGCCGTCGACGACAAAGGCGATCAGGTCGGCCTGGGCGGCGGCGGCCAGCGCCTGCGCCGAGACGGCACCGGCAAGGCCAGCTCGGGCCTGGCGATCGATCCCGCCGGTGTCGATCAGGGTAAGCGGCGCCCACCGGCACCTGCCCTCCCGCCAGTCCCTGGTGACGCCGGGCCGCGGGTCGACAAGCGCCTCCTTGCGGCCAAGCAGCCGGTTGAACAGGGAGGATTTGCCGACGTTTGGGTAGCCGAGGAGGGCGACGCGCATTAAGCCGAAGATAGACCCTTTAGCGCCGCTCGCCGGAGCGGGAGGCGGCCAGCTTCAGGAGCTCCTCGACGACCTCCTCCACGGAGCGCTTCGTCGTGTCGATCACAACGGCATCGGCGGCGGGGGCAAGCGGCGAGACGGAGCGGCTTGCGTCCCGGGCGTCGCGCAGCGCCTGCTCGGCAAGGACCAGCTGCGGATCGGCGCCAAGCTCGGCAGCCCGGCGGCGGGCCCGCTCCTGCGGGTCGGCGGTAAGGAACACCTTCAGCTCGGCCCGAGGGGCCACCACCGAGCCGACGTCCCTCCCCTCCGCCACCCAGTCCCCTTGCTCGACAAGCTCCTGCTGGCGGGCGACAAGGGCGGCGCGGACCGTCGGCAGGGCGGCGACCTGGGAGGCAAGGGCCGATACCTCGGGGGCGCGGATCGCCTCGCTGACGTCCTCGCCGTCCAACAGGACCTGGCGCTCCCCCAGCTCGATCGCCAGCGAGCGGGCGAGCGCGGCGATCCGCTCCTCGTCGCGATCCGGGGAGAGGCCGTTGCGCAGCGCCGCCAGGGCGACGCTGCGGTACATCGCCCCCGTGTCCAGGTAGCGGAAGCCAAGCCGCCTGGCAAGCAGCCGGGCAACGGTCGACTTGCCCGCCCCGGCCGGACCGTCGATTGCAATCACCATCGCCAAGACGATATGCAACTGCTCGCGGGCTGGGCTTGAAAAAAATTTTTTGGCGTGCCAAAATCACAGTCGCATGACCGATCAAACCTTCTCCCCCTCCGTCCAGGACTACGCCAAGGCCGTTTATGCCCTCCAGGCGCGGGGCAAGCAGGCGGTCTCAACCAACGAGCTGGCCGAACGGCTTGGCGTCACCCCCGGCTCGGCATCGGGAATGGTCCGCAAGCTTGCCGAGCTTGGCCTGCTGGAACACCTCCCCTACCGCGGGGTGCGGTTGACCGCCGCCGGCCGCAGGCTGGCGCTGAAGGTGATCAGGCGGCACCGGCTGATCGAGCTGTTCCTCGCCGAGGCCTTGGGGATGCCGTGGGACCAGGTCCACGCCGAGGCCGAGGTCCTGGAGCACGCCCTCTCCGAGGAGCTTGAGCGGCTGATCGCCCAGCGGCTGGGCGATCCCCGGTTCGACCCCCACGGCGACCCGATCCCAACGGCCGACTTCCAGGTGCCGGAGCTGGAGACGGTCAGCCTTGCCGACCTCGCCGTGGGGGAGCGGGGCAGGTTCGTCCGGGTCTCCGACTCCGACCCGGCAAAGCTCCGCTACCTGGCCAACCAGCAGATCGAGCTTGGCGAGGTGCTCGAGCTGCGCGAACGGCAGCCGTTTGGGGGACCTTTGGTGATCGGCTGCCCGGCCGGAGAGCGGGCGATCGGCGAGGAGCTTGCCCGGGCGATGCGGGTTGAACCGCTTGGAGGTGGCGATGACCCCGCCAGCTGAGGCCGCCGCCCTCCCCCTCCCCGGCCAGCCGCTTACCGAAGAGGACCTCCGCCGCTCGGAGGACCGGGCGCGGGTCTGGCGGGCGCGGCTAAACGGCCGGCGGCTCTCCCTGCTGTGGCTGCTGGTCGGCCCCGGCCTGCTGGCAATGCTTGGCGAGAACGACGGTCCCTCGATGCTCTCCTACGCCGCCACGGGGGCGCAATACGGGGTTGGCTTCTTCCTGCCGTTCATCCTCGTCACCTTTGCGATGGCCTACGTCTGCCAGGAGATGGTGATGCGGGTCGGGGCGGTCACCCACCGCGGCTACGGCCAGCTGGTGCTGGAGCGGTACGGCCCCTTCTGGGGCTGGCTTGCCGCCGGCGACCTGCTGTTCACCAACCTCGTCACCTTGATCGCGGAGTTCGTTGCCGTCCGCGCCGGCGTCGCCTACTTCCTCGGCTCAAGCAGGCTTGCCGGTCCGCTGGCGGCGGCAGTTGGCGTCGGCCTGGTCGTCGTTGCGCTTGCGCTTGGCCGCTACTGGCGGTGGGAGCGGTTTGTCCTTGCCCTGGCGGTGCTCAACGGCCTGTTCGTGCCGGCGGCGCTGCTTGCCCACCCCCACTGGCACGCCGTCGCGCGGGCCGCCCTTACCTTCACCCCCCTGCCCGGCGGCTCGCTGCAGACCCTCCTTCTGCTGCTCGCCTCGACGATCGGGGCAACGGTCACCCCCTGGATGGTCTTCTTCCAGCAAAGCGCGGCGGCCGACAAGGGGCTCACCCCCCACGACATCCGCCACGGCCGCTACGACACCCTGGTCGGCGCGATCTTTGCGGCGGTCTTTGGCTGCGCGGCGCTGGTTGCCGGCGCCGCCCTCCACGGGGTCGGCGGCGCACTTTCCGGCGCCGGCTTTCCGCTTGCCCTCAAGCACGTCGTCGGCAGCGCGGTGGGCTCGCTGTTTGCCCTTGGCCTGATCGAGGCCGGGGTGGTTGCCCTGCTGACGATCTCCGCCTCCACCGCCTACGCGCTCGGCGAGTGCGTGGGCAGCGCAAACAGCTTCAACAACTCCCCCCGCCGAGCCGCCCTCTTCTACCTCGTCAACGTCGCGGTGGCCGTTGTCGCAGCGGCGGTGATCCTGATCCCCGGCGCGCCGCTGCTCTCGATCGCCCTCAACGCCAACGTCCTGGCAACGGTGCTGCTGCCGGTCACCCTCCTGTTCCTGATCCTGCTTGCAAGCGACCGGGAGCTGATGGGCGACCATGCGAACTCCCGGCTGCGCAACCTTGCCGCCGGCTTGATCGTCGCGCTGGTCTCCCTCGCCGGCGCCGCCTACGCGATCTTCTCCTTCCTGGAAACGGTCCACCTGATATGAGCGAACGGCTGCAGCAAAAAGAGCCTGCCGCAACGGAGCGCCGTCCGGGGGCGGGCGACGACCTGGTGATGTTCCTCGAGCCGGATCAGCTGGTCGCCGACCGCCGCCGACCGCTGCCGCGGGCAAGGGTCTCGCGGGGGCTTGCCGCCTTCCTGCTCTTTGCCCGGATCGCCGTGACCGTCTTTGCGGCGCTGGCGATCTACACCTTTGCCGCCCAACTGCACTGAAAAAGGGGCGTGCCGCCGGCACGCCCCTTTTCAGCCTTTTTTAGTTGGTTGGGATCCCGTCCGGTGGCGGCGGTTCCTGGGGGGTGGTGTAGGGGGTGATCGGCGTCCCCGCCGTTGGCTGGGTGACCAGCGGCGGTCCGGTCAGCACCAGCTTGCCGCCTTCGATCTTCCCCAGCTCGCCGCCGATGTAGCCGGCGTGGTCGGTCTTGGAGTAGGCGAACGGGACAAGGCCGGGACCCCGCCAGCTGGCGCCCTGTTCCTCGACCACCTTCACCAGCTTTTCCCTGGTGAGGTCCTTGCCGGCCGCCTTCAGCGCCTGGACAAGGGTGTAGGCGGTTGCCATCCCGTAGACGGTGTTGCCGTCGAAGGGGGTGCCCGGCTCGTATTCGTTGTGGATCTTCATGAACAGCTTGATCCATGGGTTGCTTGTTTCCGTTGCGGAGGGCAGGTAGTCGATGGCAATCGCCCCTTCGATCAAGCCGGTGCCGGAGGCCTTCCCCTTGGAGATCGTCTGCAGCAGGCCGGCGACGGTGTGGGGGTCGATCCCAACCGAGGAGACCATCAGCTGCGGGTGGTAGCCGAGGGTGAAGGCGGTCAGCTGGCCGATCGCCGTGTAGATCGGCACCGTGAAGTCGACCAGCACTTCGGCGCCGGCCGATTTGATCGCGGTGATCTGGGGGGCCAGCGTCGTCGTGCCCGGCACGTAGGGCTCGGCGGAGACGATCTGGGAGGCCGGCACCTCCTCCTTGATCCCCGCCAGACCGCCCTTCCCGAAGTCGTCGTCCTGGTAGAGGACGCCAACCTTCTTGCCGGGGAAGTGCTGGTCGATGTACTGGCCGAGGATCTTCCCTTCGATCGTGTAGTTGGGCTCCCAGCCGAAGGTGTAGGGGTGTTCAACCCCGTTTTCCCAGCACGGGCAGCCGGAGGCGACGAACAGGTCGGGCACCTTCTCGGAGTTGAGGAAGCCGACCACCTTGGTGTGGGTTGGCGTGCCCAAACCCTCGTAGATCCCGAAAACGTGTTCCTGGAGGACCAGCTGGTGGACCACGTTTACGGTATCAGTCGGGTTGTATTCGTCGTTTTTCACGATCAGGTTGATCTTCCGCCCGTAGACCCCGCCGTGGGCGTTCACCCACTTGAAGTAGGCCTCCGAGGCCGGCGCGATTTCGGAGTAACCGGGAGCTGCCGGACCGGTGAGCGGCTGGTGGGTGCCGAAGGTGATCGACGTTGGGGTGATCCCCACCGTGCTCCCCGTGGAGGAGGAACCGCACCCTGCGGCGATCAAGCCACCAGCCGCGGCGGCCAGCAACCAGACCCATCGTTTGTGCATCCCAAACCTCACTTTCTTTGTTGTTGTGGTTTTCCCTGCTAAGAAGCTGATCCCTGCTCGGTCAAGGGTTGATTCCTAACACGGCGCCCGGACAGCTTGCCCCGCCCGTAGAGGAAGAGGCGCCGCAGCGCTCCCTGGATGCCGCTTGGCCAGAGGAGCATCGCCGCCACCAGCAGCACCCCGTAGATCATCAACGGCATGTTGTAGGCGACGTTGCCGGAGAGGGAGAGCGAGTTGGCGATGTCGTGGGTCCAGTTCGGCAGCAGGACAAGCAGCGCCGCCCCCCAGACCGCCCCCCAGATCGACCCCAGGCCGCCGATCACGGCAACGGCAAACAGGCTCAGCGACAGTTCGAGGGGGAAGGCGCCCGGCTGGGCTAGCTGGAGGACGACGGTCAGCAGCCCGCCGGCGACGCCAGCGCAGGCGGCGCTTAGCGTGAAGCTGAGCGTCTGGGTGCGGCTCACCCAGATCCCGCACAGGGAGGCTGCCACCTCGTCGTCCCGGCAGGCGCGCAGCCGCAGGCCGTAGACGCTGCGCTTGAAGTTGAGCACGAAGAACAGCACAGCCGCCGCCCCCAGCCCGGCGACCCAGGCGTACCACCGCTCCGGCGGAAAACCGGCGCCGAGGAAGCCGGGCGGGGCCGGCGGGTTGATCGTCAGGCCGTTTTCCCCGCCAAGCGTTTCCGGGAAGCGGTTGCCCAGCTGGGGGAGGGCGACGGCAAAGGTGAGGGTTGCGCCGGCCAGGTAGGGGCCGTGGAGCCGGGAGGCGGCCGCCCCCAGGACAAGGCCGACGAAGGCGGCAACCACCGCTGCGGCGGCGATCGCCCCCGCCAGCGGCCAGTGCTCGTCGGCGACCAGGAGGGCGACGGCGTAGGCGCCCACCGCCATCAGCGCCCCGTGGCCAAGGGAGATCTTGCCGCCGTAGCCGACAACCAACGTCAGGCCGAGCACCGCCGCGAAGTAGTAGGCGCCGTCGGCAAGCTGAAGGTCCCGGTATTCGCCGACCACCGCGCTCAGGGCGATGAACAGGCCAAGGGAGATCACGGCGATCGCCAGCGAGCGGCCCAGGCCGCGCAGGGCGGCGATCCGGCGTTCCCGGCCGGCGGCCGGCGCCTCCAGCCTGGGGACGGCCTCCACCCCGCTCATACCCGCCGCTCCCTTGCGGCGCTGAACAGGCCGGTTGGCCTTGCCATCAGGGTGATGATCAGCACCCCGAGGGCGGCAAGCGGGGCAAGCGCCTCCCCCTCGTACCCGGAGACGTAGGAGAGGACCAGGCCAACCAACAGGCCGCCGACGATCGCCCCCAGGGGGCTGTCGAGGCCGCCAAGGACGGCGGCGGCAAAGGCGAAGATCAGGATCGGGTCGAAGGTGTGGGGACCGAGGAAGGTCGAGGGCGCAACCAGCACCCCGGCAAGGGCGCCGACCCCGGCCGCAAGCGCCCAGCCGATGCTGAACATCCGGCCGACCCGCACCCCCAAAAGCCTTGCCACCTCCGGGGCGAAGGCTGCCGCCCGCAGCCGCAGCCCGAGGTTTGTGCGGGTGAACAGGAGGGCAAGGGCAAGGGCCACCACCGCCACCATCCCAACGATGAAGGTGTCGTTTGGCGAGAAGAGGATCCGCGTCGAGCCGACCTTGTAGCCCTGGATCGAGAAGGCGGCCGGATAGGAGCGGGGCGTGCTGCTCCAGATCATCCCCGCCAGCGCCTCGATGAAGACAAGCAGCCCCAGGGTGACGATCACCGCGTTCAGCGGCGGGGCGTTCTCCACCCGTCTGATCAGGACCAGCTCGACCAGCGCCCCGATCACCAGCCCGCAGCCGACGGCGCCGATCACCGCCACCCAGTAGGGGGAGCCGCCGGAGATCATCGCCGAGGAGAGGTAGGTGGTGAGCATCAGCATCGCCCCCTGGGCGAAGTTGACGATCCGCGTCGCCCGCCAGATCAGGACGAGGGCAAGGGCGACGGCGCCGTAGATCGCGCCGTTGGAGATGCCGTTCAAGGTGAGGTTGAGGAACTGGGTCATCAGTAGCCGAGGTAGGCGTGGAGGAGCTTTTCGTCGGCAAGCAGCTGGGCGGCCGGGGCGGCAGCAACCACCTTGCCGAGGTGGAGGAGCACCGCGTGATCGGCGATCGACAGGGCCGAGCGGGCGTTCTGCTCCACCAGCAGAACGGCCAGCTGCCGCTCCCGGGCAAGGCTCTTGACAACCGCCATCAGCTCGGCCACCACCTTTGGCGCCAGGCCAAGGGAGGGCTCATCGAGGAGCAGGAGCCTCGGGCCGGCAAGCAGCGCCCTGGCAAGGGAGAGCATCTGCCGCTCCCCTCCGGAAAGGGAGGCGGCCGGCTGGCGGCGCCGCCGCTCAAGGGGCGGGAAGAGGGCGTAGGCGTCGGCAAGGGAGCCGCCGTCGCCCCCTCTCACCAGGCTGCCGAGGCGGAGGTTCTCCTCGACGGTGAGCTCGGCGATCACCCCCCGTCCCTCCGGGACGTGGACCAACCCCAGCCGGACGATCTCCTCGACGGCCATCCGCGTCAGCTCCCGCTCTTCAAACCGCGCCGAACCGCCGCTCGGCCGGACCAGACCGCTCAGCGTCCGCAGCAAGGTGGTCTTCCCGGCGCCGTTGGCGCCAAGCACGGCGGTGATCGACCCCTGCGCCACCTCCAGGTCGACGCCGGCCAGCGCCCGCACCGGGCCGTAGTCGCAGGTCAAGCCGCTAACCCTCAGCACCGACCCCCTCCTCCACCGGGGCGCCGAGGTAGGCTTCGGCAACCCGCCTGTCCCGCCTTACCTCCTCGGGCGTGCCGGTGCAGATCAAGCGGCCGAAGTCCAGCACCGCCACCCGTTCGCAGATCCTCGCGACGAAGTCGAGGTTGTGGTCGACAAGGACAACGGCCACCTCCCCCCGCAGGCCGTCAAGAAGGTTGGCCAGCCCTTCAAGCTCCGCCCCGTCGAGGCCGCCGGCCGGCTCGTCAAGGAGCAGCAGCTTCGGCTCCCCGGCCAGGCAGCGGGCGATTGCCACCCGCTTCTGGAAGGCGTAGGGGAGGGAGTCGGGGTACCGATCGGCAAGCTCGGCGCAGCCGACCCGCTCAAGCGCCCGCTGGGCGCGCTCCCGCAGCTCGCGGAGGTCGCGCTCGGCGCGCGGCGCGGCAAAGAGGGAGTGGAGCAGGGTCGACCGCGCAAACCGCTGGGCGCCGGCCATCACGTTCTCCAGCACCGTCAGCCCCTTGAACAGGCCAACCCCCTGGAGCGTCCTGCCGATCCCCAGCTGGGAGAGCTGGTGGGGCCTGATCCGCCGCTGCTCCTGCCCGCCGACAACGATCCGACCGGCCTGCGGCCGAACGAACCCGCAGATCGCGTTGAAAAGCGTTGTCTTGCCGGCGCCGTTCGGTCCGATCACGCCGACCGCCTCCCCCGCAGCCACCGACAGGGAGACGTCCTCCAGGGCCGTCACCCCGCCGAAGCGGACGGTCAGTCCGTCGACCGCAAGCAGCGGCTGCGCCGCCGGTGAACCCGACCTCGATGACACAGCGGAACCTCCACCGCAAATCCTACTCCTCGCCCGGCCGCCAGCAAAACCCTCCTCAGCGGTTGGACGAGCGAGGACCGGTGGAGGGCCGCCGTCCGGACCGCTCACCACCCCCCAAAAGGCCGGTTCTGTTGGCCACCGCCCTGGCCCGTCTGGCCTGTTGGGCAAGGAGCGTCTTGGGGTGGGCCGAGCGAAGCCGCTGGCGGGCGGCAAGGGAGCCGATCCGGCGAACCGGTGGGCGGAGCCGACCAAGCCGCTCCCGCGCCTCTTCGGCAACCGCCGGCAGCGTCGGCAACGGCCTCCTGACCGCTTCGCCGCGATCGAGCTGGTGCCAGAGGGCGTGGATCCGCGCCAGGACATCGTCGGCGACGGCCTGCTGAACGGAGCGGTCCTGGGCGAGCTCGGGGGCGGGACCGTAGCGGACCGGCCGGCCGTACTTCACCCTGATCTTCGGGAAGTGGAGGTACTTCCAGTTGCGCGCGAACTGGGAGCCGTGGACCGCTACCGGCACAACCGGCGCCCCGCTGGCAAGGGCCAGGTAGCCGATGCCGGGCTTCGCCTCCTTGCCCAGCTTGGTTGAGCGGGAGCGGCCCCCTTCCGGGTAGATCACAACCACGCCGCCCCTGCGCAACACCGCAAGGGCGGTCTGAAGCGATTCGACGTCACGTTGGCCCCTTCTCACCGGAAAGGCCCCAACCAGCATCAGGGTTGGCGCAAGCAGCCCCTTGAAAAGCTGGGACTTGGCCATGAAGTTGACCCTTCGCCGTAGGTACATCGCCACGAAGAAGTGGTCGAGGTTTGAGAAGTGGTTGGGGGCGATGATCGCCGGACCGCTTGCCGGCACCCGCTCACTGCCGTAGGAGCGGACCCGGTAGAGGAGCATCGTCGGCGGGATGATCAGCAGCCTGGCAAGCTCGAGGATCCAGCCGATCCGGTGCTCGCGGACGTAGCGGTAGTAGCGGGCGAAGTACTCCGCCGGGCGGGGGTCAACGTAGACCTGGGGCTTCAGCTTGGCAACCTTTCGCGACATCCGCCTCCTTTACCCCCAACCGGCCTTCCCGGTTACGCAACGCCGGCAGGACGGCAACCAGGAAGGCGGCGGCAACCGGAACGGTTGCCGGCAGCTCCGAGACGAAGAAGAAGAGGAGGTCGAAGCAAAGGGCAAAGGCCGCCGTTGCAAGGGCGGCCCTCAGCCTCCGCCGACCGCCAAGCGCAACGGTGGTCAGGGCGCCCAGCGTCGCCGCCGCAAAGACGTCGCCGTAGCCGATCACGGCCGACCCGAAAACCCCCGCCTGAAGCTGGGGAAGGCCAAGCGCGGGAGCCGCCCGCTCCAGCAGGACGTTTGGCCGCTGGAGCTGTTCGGCGACGATCAGCGCGGTGTCGGCGCAGGCCATCGCCACCAGCCCGCCGCCAAGCGCAAGCGGCGGCGTGAGCAGGGCAAGGAGGCTGCCAAGCGTCACGCAGCTGCCGGCGATCAGAAGCAGTGCGGCGATCTCGCCGAAGAACCCTTCTCCGTCCAGCCAGGCGAGGGCAAGGCAGAGCGGGGCAAGCAGCGCCAGCGGCCGACGGGCGCCCGGGACCAGAAAGGCAAAGGCAAAGGCGGCAAGCGGCGGCACGGCGGCGACGGCAAGGTAGGCGAGGATCCTAGCCCCCTGGGGCGCAAGCTGGAGGCCGGCGACAAAGGCAACGATCGACAGCGCCGGCAGCAGCGCAAGGGGAAGCAGCCGCCTCCGCCACCGCAGGCGCAGGTCGGGAGGGCCTGCAACCGCCACCGTCGCCCCCTGGAGGAGCGAGACGACGGCAATCGAGAGGGAGAACGGCAGGTGAGACACCGGTTTGAGTCTGACCGAAGAAGGGCCCCCCTCCCCGTCGCCTGCCGCCTGCCAGGTGGCTCGCTACCCTCCCGGCGATGGCTGCAGCGGGAAGCAAGAGGCCGTCCGCCAGCAGGCGGCGGTTGCGGCTGCGCCGCCGTCGGCTGTTCGGCGCCGCGGCGGCGCTTGCGCTGCTTGTCCTCTGCGTCGGCCTTGCCCTCGCGCTGCCCTCGGCCCGTCGCAGCGATCGGCGCAGGCGGCCGAAGGCCGTGCCAACCCACCTGACCGCCGCCCATCCCCGCACGGTGCTTGAAGAAGAGGAAGCGGCAATCGACCACGTGCTCAGCTACACGCCGGCGGTTGTCGAAGGAGGACCCTCAGGCAACGAGGTGGCCCTTACCTTCGACGACGGCCCCGGCCCCTACACCCTTGAACTGGTGGAGGAGCTCAACCGCCTACACGTCAAGGCGACCTTCTTCTCGATCGGCGAGATGGAGCGGTACTTCTCGGCGGGAACGGCTGCCGAGGTGCGCGCCGGCGACGCGATCGGCGACCACACCGAGACCCACCCGCCGCTTGCAACGCTCAGCGAAGCCGGCCAGTACCAGCAGCTCAGCGAAGCGGCCGCCCGGCTTGAAGTGGTGGGCGCCCCCCGGGTGCGGCTTTTCCGGCCGCCCTACGGCTCCTTCAGCCAGACCACCTTCAAGGTCGCCAGGCGGCTCCACATGCTGATGGTCCTCTGGTCGACCGACACCGCCGACTACACGCTGCCCGGGGTTGCGGCAATCGTCCAGCGGGCGCTGGCCGGCGCCCACCCCGGCGCGATCATCCTGATGCACGACGGCGGCGGGAACCGCAGCGAGACGATCGCCGCCCTGCCGGCGATCGTCGCCGGGCTGCGGCGCAAGGGGCTGGTGCCGGTCACAGTCCCCGAACTGCTCCTTCACGACCCTCCGCCGCCGGGAAGGCCGATCCCCTCAAGCCTTGCCGGCGACTGAGCCGGCGGTTAGTGGCCAAGCTGGCCGGCCTTCACCGCCATCAGCACGACGGCTGCAAGCAGATAAAGGCGCAGGCCGATGATCACCGCCCTGGTGGAGGGGGACCAGCGCACCGGCTCAAGGAGGGCAAGCGGCGGCATCGTCCAGTTGCGCCGCTCCCCGCCCACGGGGGGCGGCGCGCCCTCCCCCCGCCGCTGACGGAGCGAGAGCGCGGCACTTGCCGCCATCACCAGGCCAACGACGGCAAAAACCGCCGCGCTGACGGCGGCCACGTTCAACGACGGGAGGACCGTCGCGACGACAAGGATCAGCGAGAGGGCGACCAGCACCCCCACGATCAGGCCGGCCAGCCAGTTCAGCCACGGGGGGTTAACCCACGGCCCAAGCACCTCCCGGTCGTTGCAAAGCAACAGCAGAAAGACGGTGGCGCTTGGCAGGAGGACGCCGGCCAGGGCCTGCACCGCCTCGGTGATCAGGCCAAGCGGCGCCCCCGGGATCAGCACCACCCCCATCGCCGCAGCCAGCAGGCCGGCAAAGCTCAGGTAGAAGGCGGGCGCTTCCCTGACCGTCCGGTGGAGGGAGTGGTGGATGCCGAACACATCGCCAAAGGCATAGGAGGTGGAGAGGGTGACCGCCCCGGCGCCGATCAGCGAGGCGTTAAGGAGCACGATCGAAAGGATCGCCCCAATCGGCGCGCCAAGGTGATGGGCAAGCGCTTTGGCGGTCAACTCGGCGTTGACGAAGTGGCCGAAGGCGCTGGTGTGGGCAAGGCCAAAGGCGCTCACGCAGACCAGCGCCCCCGCGCCGATCACGACCAGGAAGGCGCCAAGCACGGTGTCGGTGCGCTCGTAGTTGATCCACCTTGGCGTGATCCGCTTGTCGATCACGTTTGACTGTTGAAAGAAGAGCTGCCAGGGGGCAACGGTGGTCCCCACCACCGCGATGATCAACAGGACCTCGCTCGAGGAGCCGGCGGCCAGATGGGGGATGAAGGTCCGTTCGACGATCGGCGTCAGCCGGGGATGGGCAAGAAAAAAGAGCGGAACGGTCAGCAGGCTGACCACCACAAACACGAACATCGTCCGCTCCCAGCTGCGGAAGCTGCCGGAGGCGGTGGCCGTGAACAGCGCGACCGCCGCCACCGGCGCGGCAACGTAGCGGGAGACGCCGAAGTAGCGGAGGGCCAGGGAGACGCCGATGAACTCGATGACGATCGTCAAGAAGTTGAGCAGGAACAGGTCCCCCACCGAGAAGGCGGCCCAGAACCGCCCAAACCGCTCCTTGATCAGCCGGGCGTGGCCGACGCCGGTCACCGCCCCCAGCCGAACGACCATCTCCTGGTTGACAATCAGCACCGGGATCAGGAGCAGAAGCGTCCACAGCAGGTCAAGGCCATATTCCTGCCCGGCCTGCAGGTAGGTCGATACCCCGCCGGCGTCGTTGTCCCCAACCATCACGATCAGCCCCGGCCCGACGATCGCCAGCAGCGCAACAAGCCTCGCCCGCCACGAGCGGTTGTCCACCTCCTCGCCAAGGCGCAGCGTGCCAAGCGCCCCCTTGATGTCGCCGACCCGGGCCGCATCCAGGACCGGCGGCACGCCAGACGGTCCTTCCCGTTTCGTCCTCTGCGCCATCTCGCCTGCCGATCTACCCGTTGCGCCGCTTGCCGATGTGACCCGGCGGTGAAGGATCGCCCCCTTGCGGAGCTGTCAGCGGCGCCGACCGCCGGGCTGCAGCGCCGAGCCTAGCAGCAGATCTCGTTGACCAAACGCTACCCGCGGACCGGACCGTACCGCCTTCTCCAGTCGGCGGGCAGGGTCAGCTCGATCACGTCGTCGACGCTGATCGCCCCAAGCAGCCGCCCTTCGCCGTCGACAACCGGCAGGGTGATCAGGTTGTAGTCGCTGCTCGTCTTCGCGACCTGGGTGACATCGGCGTCGGCCCGCACCGCCACCGGCTCCCCCTCGATCAGCTCCCCCAGCCGCCGCTCCCCCGCGCTGCGCAGCAAGGTGACCACGTCCACTGCGCCAACCAGCCTGCCGTCCTCGTCGTGGACGAAGACGGTGAAGGAGGCGGGCGGCGCCAGCTTTGCGTCGCGCAGCTCATCAAGCGCCTCCGCCGCCGTCCGCTCCCTCCCCAACACGAGCACCTCGGGGTTCATCAGGCCGCCGGCCGTTCCCGGATTGAACCCCATCAACCGTTCCAGCCGCCGTCGGCTGGCCGCCGGCAGCAGCTCGAGCACCCGCCTTCTGCGGCCCTGCTCCAGCTCCTCGATCAGGTCGACCGCATCGTCGGGCGCCATTCGGGCAACCATCTCCGCCACCTCGCCGTCGGGACGCTCGGCAAGCAGCGCGAGCTGGCGGGCCGGCTCCAGCTCCTCGAATACATCGGCCTCAAGCTCCCTATCCCGCTGCAGCGAGCGGATGATCTCCTCCCGCTCGCTGGGCGAGGCGGCCTCGACGAGGTCGGCGATCTCCGCCGGATGAAGTTGGGCGAGCTTGCGGTGGGCAAGCCGCGCCCGGAGGGTGGGGACGTGGCTGACGAACGGGTCGATCTCCCGCCAGTCGATCCGCCTGCTGCGGCCGCCAAGACGCCGCAGCGGCCCAAGCCTCCTGAGCACCGTCCCCACCCCCGTCTCAACTGCAACCAGCCGCAGCGCGCCCGCCTCCTCGCCAAGGACCAGGTCGCCGGCTCGCACCAGCCGCGGCGGCTCCCCCCCTACATGCACAAGGGAGCGGCCAAGCACGTCCTGCGCCAGCAGCACCTCCCCCTCCCGACGCTCAAACCGACCGAGGTTCAGCTTCGCGCTTTTCAGCCGCACCGCGCCGGCCACCAGCTCGGCAACCTCGCCAACCGGCAGGAACAGATCCCGCCTGCCGATCGCAACCTTCAGCCCGCTGACCGGTGGGTGGTCCTCCTCCCCAAGGCGGACGATCACGTCCCGAACCCTTCCCAGCCGCTCCCCACGGGGGTCGAGAAGACGGGCGCGGCGCAAGCCGGATAAAAGGATCGGTTCCCCAGCCACGCTCTGCCTGCAGTTTAGCCTGGCCGACTACTGGATAAGCGCTTCTTTAGCCTCCGGTTGCGTTTTCTTAGAGCCCTCTTAAAGACGACGGCTCACACTGGCGGCGATGGCAGCCACCACCGGCAAGCTGACGGCGGTGCAAGGGTCGGGGAGGCCTGCGGAGACTCCTTTCGGCCGTCGCCGCCGGGAGCTGTGGTGGGCGCTCGGCCTTTGCGCCGCCGCCGCGGCTGCCCTTGGCGCCGGCCTCGCGCTGCTTGGCGGCGAAGGGCCGGCAACCGTCGCCCGCCGCACCTCAACCGCAACCTCGGGGACCGTTGCCGAGGCGGTGACGGCAACGGCGACGGTCAAGCCAACCGAAGAGGCCTCCCTTGCCTTTGCAAGCAGCGGAACCCTTGCCAAGCTCTACGTCCGCGAAGGTCAAACGGTCGCCAAGGGACAGCTCCTCGCCGAACTTGAAAACGAACGTCAGCGGGCCGCCCTTGCCGCCGCCCAGGCCCGGCTTGCCGCCGCCGAAGCGGCGCTCCGCAGGGCAAGGCAGGAAGGCGACCCGCCGGCCGCTGCCGAGGACGGGGGGCGGGCCGGGCGCGGGCGGACAAGGACCAGATCGCCTGCCGGGCGCGGCGAAAGCCGCGCGACGGCCGCCGCAGGACAAGCGGCGCCAAGCCGCTCGCAGAGCGTCGGCGGCGCAGCGGGGAGCGCCCTTGCCGGCGCCGAAAGGGAGCGCGCCGAAGCGCAGGCAGCCGTTGAAGAAGCGGCGCGGGCCCTTGCCGAGACCCGCCTTTACGCCCCCTTTGCCGGCACCGTCCTCGCCGTCAACGGGACGGTTGGCGAAACGGTTGCGCCCGGCGCAAGCAGGCGGTCGGAAGCAAGTGGGGAAGCAGGCGGCGGCCCAACCAGGACGGGGTCCTCCGGCGGCCAGCCGACCGGCTTGATCGTGATCGCAAACCTCTCCCGCTTCGAGCTGACCGCCTCCGTTGGGCAAAGCGAACTTGCCAGGCTGAAGCCCGGCCAATCGGCAACCGCGACCTTTGAAGGGCTGGGCGGCAAAAAGGCGGCGGCGACGGTCGCCTCGCTCGGCTACCTGCCAACCGGCTCCTCCTCAGCGGTCCTTTATCCGGTTGTCCTCGCCCTAGCCGAACCGCCTGCCGGTTTGCGGCCGGGGATGACCGCCACCGTTGAAGTGCTGGTTGGCCAGGAAAGCGGGGTTGTCGTCCCAGCCGGGGCGCTGCGGGGAGACACCGTCACCGTGCTCAGGGAAGGCAGGGCCGAAACGCGACCGGCTGTCAGGGGGATTGAAGGCAACGGCGAGGTGGTGATCAAGGCCGGCCTGCTCAGCGGCGAAACGGTTGAGCTGCAAACCGTTTCGGCAACGGCCTCAGCCGGCGGGACGCTAACCGCCCCCCTGGGCAGGGGGGGAGGATTTGGCGGCGGCTTCGGGCGGTTGTTCGGCGGGGGAGGGCTGCCGTGAGCGGGCCGTTGATCGAGCTGCGGGGGATCGGCAAGGTCTACGTCAGCGGCCAGCTGGCCGTCCGCGCCCTCCACGACGTCAACCTGACGATCGAGCGGGGGGAGCTCCTTGCCGTGGTCGGCAGCTCCGGAAGCGGGAAAAGCACGCTCCTCTCGATCCTTGGCACCCTCGAGCGGCCGACGGAGGGCAGCTACCGGTTTGAAGGCGTCGAGGTCGGCGAGCTGGCGGAGGGCGACCTTGCCGACCTGCGCAACCGCAGGATCGGCTTCGTCTTCCAAAGCTTCAACCTCCTGGAGCGGCTGACGGTCTTCGAGAACGTCGAGCTCCCCCTCCGCTACGCCCGGATCCGACCCCGCCAACGGCGAGCGCGGGTAGAGGCGGTCCTTGCCGCACTAGACCTCCCTGCCTTTGCCGGCCGCCGACCGGCCCAGCTCTCCGGAGGCCAACAGCAGCGGGTCGCGATCGCCCGCGCCCTTGTCGCCAACCCGACCGTGATCCTGGCCGACGAGCCGACCGGCAACCTCGACACCGTCGCAACCGGCCAGATCGTCTCCCTGCTTCGCCAGCTCAACGGGATCGGCAAAACGGTGGTGATCGTCACCCACGACCCGCAGGTGGCAGCTGCTGCCCGGCGGGTGGTGAGGATCAGCGACGGCCGGCTGGTTGGCACCGGCGGCGATCGCGCCCCCTCGGCAACGCTCTCCCGGCCGGGGGAGGAGGCGTAGGGTGGCGGCGGCAAGCTTGGCAACGGCCGCTCGCTCCCTGCTTGCCAACCCGTTGCGCTCCTTTCTCGCCCTCCTTGGCGTCGCAGTGGGCAGCGCCGCGCTGATCGTGCTGGTAGGGGTTGGCAAGGGCTCATCTGCAGCCGTGGAAAGCCGGATCGACGCGCTGGGCACCAACCTCCTCACCGTCGCCCCCTCGCCCACCGCCACGACAGCGGGCGGGGAACGGTTCCGGCTTGAAGAAGGGGACGTCAAGGCCCTTGAGAACCGCCGCCTCGCGCCGGCGGTGAAGACGGTGGCGCCGATCCTGGAGCTGCCGGCCGAGACGGTCAGCCACGGAACGACCGCCGTCGAACTGCCGGCGATTGCAACGGAGGAACCGTACCTTGCGCTTCGCGCCGAGCGGCTTGCCGCCGGAGCGGGGCTGGAAGGGGGCGGGGCCGGAGCGCGGGTTGTGGTGGTCGGCGCGCAGCTCCCTGCCCTGCTTGGCATCGGCGGCGAACCGATCGGCCAGACGATCGACCTCGACGGGGTGCCGTTTCGGATCGCCGGCGTGCTGGCCCCGAATGGCTCCACCGGGCTGCAAAACGAAGAAGAGGCGCTGCTTGTCCCGCTTGCCAGCGCCCGCCAGCTCCTCGACCAGACCGACCAGCTCAGCTCGCTGCTCCTCCAGGCCCGTTCCCGCGCCAAGCTTGGCGAAGCGCAAACCGAGGTCGTCTCCGTCCTCGCCGAACGCCACCACCTGCTTGGCGCGACGGCGCTGCCTTTCACCGTCCTGTCCCAGGGCTCCCTGCTGCAGACGGCAACCACCACCTCCTCCCTGCTCTCGACCTTGCTGATCGAGTTGGCGGCAATTGCCCTTGTGCTCGGCGCCGTCGGGGTTGCAAACGTGATGCTGGTGGCGGTCAGCGAACGGCGGCGGGAGATCGGGGTCAGAAAGGCGCTTGGCGCCCGGCCGGGCGACGTCCTTGCCCAGTTCCTCCTCGAGGCGGTTGCGCTGTGCCTGGTTGGCGGGGTGATCGGGATCGGCGCCGGCATCGGCCTCTCCCACCTCCGTTTGGCGGGCGTGCGGCCGGTGGTGGCGCCTGCCGTCCTGCCCCTCTCCCTGGCCGCCTCCCTTCTGGTCGGGCTGCTGGCAGGCACCCATCCGGCCCTGCGGGCGGCAAGGCTCACCCCGCTGGGGGCGATCCGACAGTGAAAGCCTCGACCTCAGCTGGAACGGACCGGCGAACGAAAAGGAGGTTTGCCAGTGGCGATGGCCGAAGGTGACCAAACGGCGCGACTTGAGCCAGACCGCGGCGCGCTTGCCGCCGTCGCCGCCGCTCCCCCGTTGCCGGGGAGGGGCCGAAGCCCGCTGCGCTCCCCCCTTGTCCTTGCCGCCGCCGCCTTGGCGCTGCTGGCGCTTGGCTTCCTCGGCGGCGTGCTTGCGGAGCGCGCCGCCCGCCAGGGAAGTTCGCCCGCCGCCGACCGGTTCCCCGCCTTTGCCGGCAGGTCGGCATCCTTTGGCGGGGGGTTTGCGGCCGGAGGGGGCCTGGTCAGCGGCGAAATCGCCTTTGTCTCGGGGACGAAGCTAACCGTCACCACCGCTGCTGGAGGATCGGTGGAGGTGGAAGCGCCGGCCTGGGCAACGGTCACAAAGTCGGTGCCCGGCCGGGCAAGCGAACTGCGGCCGGGCGAACGGGTGCTTGTCCGCGGCGCCCGCAACGGCTCCCTCCTCCGCGCCGAAACGATCGCCGTCCTGCCGGAAGGGATCGCCGGCGGCTCCGCCGGGGCCGGGCAACCGCCGCTGTTTGGAGACGGCCAAGGATAAGCTGGCGGTCGAGATGACCGGCCTGCAAACCGCGCTCGCAAAGCCGCTTGCCGCCGGGTTGGTTGCCGCTGCCGCCCTTGTCGCCTGCGCCGGCTGTGGCTCCAGCCAGCCCAAGGTCGCCTCCGCCCCCTCCGCGACGGTCTCGGCGACAACCGGCCGCAGCGGTCCGTTCGCCGGGCCAGGCCGGTTCGCGGCCGTCCGCAGCTGCCTTGAACGGGAGGGGCTGCGCCTTCCCAGGCCTCCGGCAGGCGGCCCGTTTGGGGGGTTCCGTGGCGGCGGCTCTCCTCCCGCCGGCCTCTCCCGCAGCCAGCTTGAAGCCGACCTGCGCAGGTGCGGGGTTGAACCCCGCCACCGCCGGGCGGGGGCGGCATCCTTCCTGCACAACCCCCAGGTGGTTGCGGCCCTTGAAGCCTTTGCCGCCTGCATGCGGGCGCACGGCATCGACCTGCCAAAGCCAAACACCTCGGGAAGCGGCGAGATCTTCAACGCGAAGGGGCTGAACACGGCCTCTCCCGCCTTCCGCACCGCCTATCTCGCCTGCCGGGAAAAACTTCCCTTCGGCTTCCACCAGCGGGCCGAAGGGGGCAGCTGAGCGCGGGGCGGCAGGGGAAAGGAAGGGTAAGGCGGCGAGATGGAGATCATCAAGGGCGGACAGCCAACCGGAAGCGGACCGGCCGACCGGTTTACCGGCGCCGTTTTTCTCGATCCGCTCTGCGACCCCGAGGGCAGCTGGACGGTTGGCGCTACAATCGCCAGGTTCGCGCCGGGAGCCCGCACCCACTGGCACACCCACCCACGCGGTCAGCTCCTTTGGGTGGTTGCCGGGGAGGGACGTTGCCAGAGCGAGGGAGCGGCTGTGCAGGTGATCCGGGCCGGCGACATCGTCCGCTTCTCCCCCGGTGAGAACCACTGGCACGGGGCGGCCCCAACCGCTTCCTCCGCCATCTGGCGATCCAACCGGCCGACGAGCAGGGCGTCACCGTCAGCTGGGGACGGGAGGTGACGGAGGAGGAGTACCAGGCCGCGCCCAGCCGCTGAGCTGCCGCCCGGCGGCCAGGCGCCAGCTCAGCCGGGGCGAGCCCCGCTGCCGTGCGATATCGTGGCCGAACCGCAAGGAAAGGAAGGAGGGCGTAATGAACGGAAAAGCGCGATGGGGATGGGCGCCGGCGGCAGCGCTGCTCTGCCTTGGCACCGTCGGCTGCGGCTCCAGCCACCGGCGCGCCACGGCAACCACCACCACGACAACGCTTTCTGGGCCGGCGGCCAGCGCCGGGGGGACAACCGGCCGCCCCTCGGCCAAGTCGCAAGCCGCCTCCCGCACCCTCGCCCCGGGAGGCACTCGGCCGCAGGTGGGCAAAACGGCCGGGAGGAGCGGGGGCAGCGCAGCGCCAACCTCCCCCGCCCCAACCCCGGAGAGCTCGCCCCCGCCCGGCGGCTACAGCCTTCGGCTGAAGGCGGCGGTTGAGGCCTTTGTCAACTGCATGGCGCAGCACGGGGTGAAGCTGCCGCCCCCCAACTTCTCCGCCGGGCCGGGCCAGATCCTCAGCAGCAAAGGGGTTGACACCGCGACGCCAGCCTTCCAGAGCGCGCTGCGAAGCTGCGGCCTCGACCTGGTGGCGATCCTTCGCGCCGGCGGCGCGCGGGTCGGCTAGGGGCCGGCCACAATCGGCCCTCCCGCCAAGTCGGGACGGCCGGATTTGAACCGGCGACCGCCCGGCCCCCAGCCGGGTGCGCTACCAGGCTGCGCCACGTCCCGCCGAAATGAGCGGGCGACGGGAATCGAACCCGCCCTAGGAGCTTGGAAGGCTCCTGTGCTGCCACAACACTTCGCCCGCTTTCCGCGGCTTCATCTTACCGGGGTTGCGGCAGGCTTGCCGGCAACGGGGCGGCGCATGCCACATCCATCGCCTCCACCCCCTACCTTTTCGGCGATGCGTGGAAAGGGCGCCCTGATCCTTGCCGTTGCGGCAGCGATCGACTACCTGATCTACCTGCTCTCCAGCGAAGCCTCGCTCACCCCGATCGCCCTGCCGAGCGGCCTTGCCCTTGTCCTGCTCTGCCTGGCGCTTTGCGTCGCGATCGCCCGGTGGGCGGTCGCCAGAACGGCCTTGCTTGCCAGGCGGCGGGCGCCAACCGCCCGCCGCTCGCCGGCCGCCCGAGAGAACCGCCGGTCCCGGCTGGCGGCCTGAACCGCCGCGCGCCAGGCCGCACTGTGCAAGACTCGCGCCCCGACGGATGGCTCACTCCAATCCAAAGCGCAGACGTCGGCTGAGGCTTCTCGGCGGCGCAATCGTGCTTGCCGGCGCCCTGGCCGCCGCCGCGCTGATCTACATCGAAGACCGGACCGGCTCGATCTACCACCCCCACGCCCGGTTTGTCGCAAAGCCGCTAAACCTGCCCAAGGTGGCGGAAGCGGCGCCGTTTGTCTGGCCCAACTACGGCTACACCAAAAACCACCTGCGGGACTTCCCGGCCCCCGCCGACCTCGCTCCGCCGCTGCGGGAAATCTGGTCGCGCAACGAGGGGGCGCTCTTGGAGTTCCCGCCGGTGATCTACGGAAACCGGATCTACCAGCTTGCCGACAACGGGGTGCTTTCGGCGATCGACACCGAAACCGGTCGGGTCGTCTGGCAGCAGCGGCTTGGCGCCCTCTCGGCCTCCTCCCCCGCCGTTACGCCAACCACCGTTTACGTGACGATCTTCTCCCGTCAACCGGGCGTTGAAGCCGGTCGGATCGTCGCGGTCGACAGGCAGACCGGCGCGATCCGCTGGTCCCATGACCTGCCCAGCCCAAGCGAGTCCTCGCCGCTGGTTGCCGAAGGCCGCGTCTACTTCGGCAGCCAGGACGGCACCCTTTACGCCCTGGAAGCGGAAACGGGACGGATCGTCTGGACATACCATGCCGAAGGGGCGGTGAAGGCAAGCCCAACCCTTGCCGAAGGGGTCCTCTACTTCGGCGACTACGCGGGCAACCTCCAGGCCGTTGAAGCCCGCACCGGCCGGCTGATCTGGAAGGTCGCCTCCGAAGGGGCGATCATCGGCTCGGGGACCTTCTACTCGACCGCCGCCGTCGCCTACGGCCGCGTCTTCCTCGGCAACACCGACGGGAGGGTGTACGCCTTCGACCAGCGAACCGGCGCCCTCGATTGGGCGGTCCAGACCGGCGCCTACGTCTACTCCTCCCCCGCCGTCGCCGAAGTGCCGGGGCTTGGCCCGACGCTCTACATCGGCTCCTACGACGGCCATCTCTACGCCATCAACGCCCGCACCGGGGCGATCGACTGGTCGTTCGACGCCGCCGGCAAGATCTCCGGCTCGCCGACGATCGTCGGCGACGTCGTCTACTTCTCCGACCTCGGCACCAACCGAACCTGGGGCCTGAACATCGCCACCGGCAAGCCGGTCTTCCAGTTCCCCGAAGGGGCGTTCGACCCCGTCGTCACAAACGGCCAGACGATCTTCCTCTCCGGCTACAGCACCCTCCGCGCCCTCAAGCCGGCCCATCCCCCGCCGCAAGCCCCTTAGCGGAGCAGGCTGCGCCGCCGCCAGCCGATCGCCTTGCGGATCAGGTTGCGGGTGATCGTTTCCAGGGCGGGCATGGGTCGGTCAGGGAGGTCGGGGGAAACGCCGGGGAGCGGTTGGAGGCCGTAAAGCCAGCCAAGGGTTCCGGAGGCGAAGACAAAGCCGCCCGCGGGGGTGTAGTAGAGGGTGGCCTCGGCGAGGTCGCCGGGAAGGGGGGCGGCGCCATCGCCCCGCAGGCAGGGCACCGGAGGGGAGAGGGCGACGACGGCGGTCCCCGGCGGGGCGTAAGGGGAGCGGTCATCCAGCTCGTAGCCGACGATCCCGGGAAGCGTTGCGCCGGCGGCAAGGCCGCTGCCGTGGAGCAGCCAGCGGGGGGACTGGGCGGTGATCGTCAGCGGGTAGTAGCGGTAGCGGGGCGGGCTGCCGGGCAGGCGGGGGGTGATGCAGCCGGCAAAGGCCGTCCCGGTCAGCCTGCCGGCGGGCCCGGCGGGAAAGGGACCGGTGGCGCGCAGCTGCGGCGGGGCAAGCGGCGCGTACTCCTTGTAGGAGATCATCGTCTGCGTCGGCTGGCCGGGGAGGCTTGCAAACCTGCCGGCCGGGGCAAAGCTCACCTCCCAGCCAAGCAGGTCGGAGGAGAGCAGGAGGAGGGAGCCGCCTTGCGCCACCAGCCGCTGCAGCGCCCCAAAGGCCCGCCAGGACCAGTACTCGGAGTGGCCGACGTCGATCAGGACCCGCACCCCCCGCAGCTGCTGCGGTTCCCGGTCGAGCGCCGAGATCGTCGTGTAGCTGACCGGCAGCCCCGACCGCTCGAAGAACCAGACGGCGGCGATCTCCCGGGCAAACAGCTGGCCGGCGCCGGAAAGGGTGGCGTAAGGGCGCTGGAAGGAGACGGCAACCCCCTGGTCGGTGCCGGTTGCCGCCACCGGCTCGGCCCCCGGTTCCCGGTAGAGGTCGTCCCCGCCGAAGCCGTTGTAGGCCTCCCAGGTCGCGTCCGGCAGCTCGACCACCGCCTTCGCCGGCCGCCTTGCCCGCAGGACAAAGACGGCATCGGCCTGGCCCCCATCGGCTGCAACGATCTTGAACAGGTAGACGCCGGAGGGAAAGGAGCTTGGCAGCCGCAGGCCAAAGGCGGGCCGCCAGCCGCATTCGGTGAGACCGGTCCTCTGGTCGTGGTGGCAGGGCGGAGCAGGCGGGAGCGGCAGCAAGCTGCTTTCCAGGTAAAGCCTTCCCCCCTTCCCGCCATACCACCCCAACCGCCACAGCTGGACCCTGGCGAAGGCGGCGCCTGGCGCGGAGATGTAGAGCAGCTCCCGTTCACCGGGCAGCGGCGCCGGGTTTGAGACGTAGCCGGCAACCCCCTTGGTGGCAGCGCCGCCGAGGAGGGGAGCCGGACCGTTCAGCTGCCAACCGCGGGAGCCGGGGGCAAGGTTCTCAACGGGCGAGGGGGGCGGCGGGCCGCCCGTTTCCACTGTCAGCCGGTAGGCGCCGGGACCGGCTTCGTTTGCCAGCCAGATGGTCCGAGCCGGCAGCTTGGCGGCCGGCTTGGGGCGGACGGCGGCGCCGCAGCCGGCCAGCAGCAGAAGGAGGGCGAGCAGGCAGGGGCCGGCAAGCCGGCTACGGGAACCGTTCGAAGAACTCGACCAGCGCGTGGGTTGCACCGGCGAGGGAGAAGGTTGGCACAACGGTGTAGCGGCCGGCGCGCCGGACGTGCAGGACGGTAAAGCCGTCCCTCCCTTCCCGCACGGTCCCGCCGGCAACGGTCAGATAGGGGTTGAACCGAACCCGCAGCAGGTAGCTGCCGGGCCCGCTCACCCGCACCGTCACGGCGGTGTGGCCCAGCTGGATCAGCTCCGCCCGCCGCCGCCTCCCCCCCAGCGCAAAGGCAAGCGGCCGGGGCGCAAAGACCTTGAACACCCGCCAGCCCGGCAGCAGGGCGACGAGCTTGAGGTAGGGCGGCCGGGAGGCGATCACGCGGCGCTCAAGGGCGCTGGAGGGGTCGAGCGGGACGACCGGCAGGGCGACGTAGGCCACCCCGTTCTCGTCGAGCCAGTGGCGGTAGCTGGCCGCCGTCAGGCCGACTTCAAGGACGTGGTTGTAGAGCTTGTCAAGCTGGCGCTCCCAGCCCCTGGCAAGGGGGACCTGGCGGGCGAGGAGCGCCGCCTCCCAGTGGGAGAGGGTGAACGGCACCTCGATCCGCAGCGGCCTGGGATGGTGGGCCGCCAGATACCGCTCCAGGGGGCGGTAAAAGGCGGCCTGCAGACCCGGGTTGCCGGCAACGGAGGCGGTCTGGGTGATCGGACCGTAGAGGACCCAGGAGAGCGCCGCGCCCAGGGCGCACCAGCCTGCCGCCGCGCCGAGGCGGCGGGGAAGGCGAAAGGAAAGCGGCCCGCCCGCCGTTGGCCGCCGGTTGGCAAGGGCCAGGCCGAGGAGGGGCGGGAAGGCAAGGATCCCCAGCCGCTCGACGTTTGAGCCCATCGGCGTGTGCACCTCGGACAGCAGGTTGAGGAGGGCGTAGGCAAGCGCGCAGAAGCGCAGCTCCGGCCAGTCGGCGGGGGCGCCAAGGAAGAGCGCAAGGCAGACCGCCAGAGCCGCCGCCAGGGAGGTGGCCCCGTAGGGCTCGTGGCCCCCTTCGGGGAAGAGCATCTGGATCGCAAAGGCGCCAACCAGGCCGCCGGCCGCCAGGGCAAGCCAGCGCTTTAGGTCCGGCCGGCTCGCCCGCGCCGCCCAACCGCCGGCCGCCACCCGGGCAAGCGGATAGGCGCAGGCAAAGGCGGCAAGCAGCAGGCCGGCAACCGGGCTGGCCGTTGCGCTTGCCAGGCCGGCAAGCCAGGCCGCCTTCCCGCCCCTGCAAAGGAGCGCGGCGCCGATCCCAACCACCGCAAAGCTGACGCCAAGCGCAAAGGTGAGCCTGCCGATCCAAAGGTCGCCGGCGACGGCAAGGGCAAAGGCGGTCTCGGCAAGCGGCTGTGGTCGGCGCCAAAGCCGGCGGACCGTCCAGGTGAAGGTTGCAAGCGAGACCGTTGCCGCAAGGGCCCCGGCCGTGCGCATCCCGATCGCCGCGGCCAGCGGCGGGAAGAGGAGGCTGTAGCCGGGCAGGAGGTGGCCGTCGTACCACCCCCCGTCGAACAGGGAGAAGCCAAACCGCCGCTCAAGCCAGACCCTGTAGGCCTGGGCGGCGAGATCGGGGGTCCTGGGGGCAAGCGCCAGCCAGAGGCCGACGACGGCGGCGAAGACAAGCGGCGCGGCAAAGCCCCGCAGCTGAGGGCGGCGCCGGGGCGCGACGGCAGCCGGCGCGGGACGGGGAGGAAGGGAAGCGGTTGCCGCCACGGCGAGGAAGTATTACCGGCCGCCCTTCCGCCGGCTGCAGGTTGTCACCGCGGGAGCGGTTGCGGCGATAATCGGGGGGTGGCCCGCCTTGCCGCGCTTTGCCTGCTTTGCGCCTGCTGCCTGGCGGCAGTCGGCTGCGCCACCGGCCCACCGCCGCCGGTCCCCCCCGCGGAGCTTGCCGCCGCCGAAACCTTCCCCCTCTACAAGCTCTACTGGGCCGGTCGCACCTTTGCCGGCGTCCCGGTCACCGCCGTCGGCAGCCTCTCCAGCTACAACCCCCGGGCCGGCGAGACCGTCTACTACGGCAACTGCAGGCAAAGCTCAAGTCCGCTTGGCGCCGGCACCTGCAAGCTGCCCTTGGAGATCACCACGGCGATCTACATCCCCCACGCCAACGCCCCGCTTGGCACCCAGGCCAACCTGGTCGCCCGCGGCGTGCCGGCCGTCCGCTACCGCCACGGCACCGCCTACGCCCTCTACACCGCCCACGAGGAAGTGCGGATCATCGCCCGAACCCCGGCCCTTGCGGCGGCGGCGGTGGCGGCGCTGCGGCCCCTGAACGCGCCGGGCAGCCCAAACGAACCGCTGCCGCCCCCCGCCTTCTGCCCAAGCCTTGCCGGGAGACTGCCAAACGGGGTCACCACCCTGCTTGCCCACCTCCCCGGCCAGCCCTGCCAGCACAGCCACGTGATCGAAGCGGCGGAACGGGAAGCCTAGTTGGCGGCCCGCTCGGGGGCGGGGGCAACCACCAGCTCGCGGGAGAGCTCCCCCCTGATCCCCCAGAAGGCGGCGGTGCCGATCACCGAGGGCACCCAGAGGGCGATCGCCCGGTAGGAGAGGACGGCTGCCACAACCAGCGAGGTCGGCCGCAGGCCGTAGGCGATCAGCATCCCCACCAGCCCCCCTTCAACCGCCCCAAAGCCGCCGGGGATCGGCAGCGAGTTGGCAAGCATGCCGATCAGGTAGCCGAGCGCAACCACGCCAAGGTTTGGATGGAGGCCGTAGGCGTAAAAGGCAAAGAGCAGCACGAGGTTGTCGAAAAGCCAGTAGCCAAGGGCGCCGCCGGCGGCCCGCAGATCAAAGGAGAGCAGCAGCCGCAGCGTGTCGAACACCCCTTCGCCAACGGCCCACAGCGCGCTGACCAGCCGACCGGAGCGGGGAGCAAGGGCAAACCGCCGCGCCCAGAACCCGATCCCGATCGTGCCCACGAAGGCAAGGAGGGCGGCTGCGGCCGGCAGGAGGGTGAGCAACGGTTCGCTTGTGCCGCCGATCAAGCCAACGCCCATCAGCAGGCCGATCACCGCCACGGCGCCGACGTTGATCGCGCTGGTGAGCAGAAAGATCACCAGGCTGCGCTCGGCGATCCGGCGCAGCGGGGCGCCGGCGTTGCGCAGCACCCAGGCGCCAAGCGCAAAGCCGCCCAGCCCGCCGGCGGAGACCACCGAGTTCATCGCCAGCTCGGAGAGGGAGAGGAGGACCGCCACCCTGGCCCGCAGCCTGGCGAAGACCCGGCCGAACAGCAGGACGTAGCTGAAGCAGGAGAGCAGCTCGCAGAGCACGCCAAGGGCGATCCAGGCGCCGTTTGCGTGTTCGATCCTGCGCGCCGCCGACTTCAGGCCGGGCACGCCGGTGAGCAGGGCGGCGATCAGGCCAAAAAAAATCGCCAGGCTGAGCAGCCCGTTGCGCAGCCTCCGGGAGTCGTCCCGCCACAGGTCGGTGCGCCGCTCCCGCTCCGCCTGCCCAACCCGCTGCCCACCGCCTTGCCGACGGGAGCGACCGATCCTAGTTCCAAGACCCATCTGCAACCAGCATGACAGGATCGCCGCGCCGCTCAGGTGTAGCGGCGGGCGGCGGCAAGGGCGGCGGCCTCGTAGGAGCCGCCGAAGAGGATCGCGTGAACGAGCAGCGGCGCGAGCTGATAGAGGGGGATCCGCTCCCGCCATCCCTCGGCAAGCGGGTAGCGCTCCTCGTAGGCGGCGATCAGCCTCGCCGGCAGGCCGCCGAAAAGCTCCAGCATCGCCAGGTCGACCTCCCGGTGGCCGCCGTAGGCGGCGGGATCGATCAGCCAGGGGTTTCCGGACCGGTCCCAGAGGACGTTGCCCCACCACAGGTCGCCGTGGAGGCGGGCCGGCGGCTCGGGGTCGCCGACAAGCTCCTCAAGCCGTCCGCAGAGGCGCAGGACGGCATCTGCCGTCCTGCTGCCGATCGCCCCCCGCCTGGTGCCGATCTCAACCAGCGGCTGGAGCCTGCGGGTTGCGTAGAACTCCGGCCAGCTTTGGCAGGGCGTATCGGGCAGGGCAAGGGAGCCGAAGGTGGCGCCCCCCTGCGCCCCTCCCTCTGGGTCGCCAAAGTGGGGTGCGCCGCTTGCGTGCAGCTTGGCAAGGCCGCCGCCGAGGAGGACCAGCCCCCGCTCGCTGCGACCGCCCTCCTCGACCCACTCCAGGGCGAGGTAGCGGCTGCCCACCTCCAGGACGGCGGGGACGGGCAGCGCCTGCGCGCCTGCAAGCCAGCGCAGGTCGCGGGCCTCCTTCGCAAATGCGCCGGGAGGGGCAGCGGCGCGGGTCTTGAGGAAGGCGATCCGCCCATCGGCCAGCCGTACCTTGTAGGCGGCGTTGATGTCGCCGCCGCCAACCGAAGCAAGGACGGTCGCCCCCGGCGGCAGTTCACCGGCTGCGGTTTTGGGCAACCTCGCCAAGGACCTCCGCAAGCAGCGCCTCGCAGCCGGCTTCCAGGATGTCGAGCACCCGCTTGAAGCCGTCGGCGGGACCGTAGTAGGGGTCGGGGACCTCAAGTTCCCCGGGCAGCAGCCGAACCTTCGCCCGCGCCCGCTCGTCGGGGGCAAGCCGCTGGAGGGAGCGGAGCACCGAGCGGTCCATCGCCACCAGCCAGTCGAACCGGTTGAAGTCGGCCGGCTCCACCTGCCGGGCCCGGCCCCTCAGGCTCACCCCCCGCGCGGCCGCCGCCTCGGCTGCCCGCGGATCGGGCGGTTCGCCGACGTGCCAGCTGCCGGTGCCGGCGCTGTCCACCTCGACCTTGTCGGCAAACCCGCAGCGGGCGGCAAGCTCGGCAAAGAGCGCCTCCGCGGTCGGCGAGCGGCAGATGTTGCCCAGGCAGACGAAGAGGATCCGGACCGGCCGCTCGCTCACCGCTGCTCCAGCTCCAGCACGGCCAGGAAGGCCTCCTGGGGAACCTCCACCTTGCCAAGCTGCTTCATCCGCTTCTTGCCCTCCTTCTGACGCTCCAAGAGCTTGCGCTTGCGGGTGACGTCGCCGCCGTAGCACTTGGCGGTGACGTCCTTGCGGAAGGCCTTGACCGTCTCCCTGGCGATCACCTGGGAGCCGATCGCCGCCTGAATCGCGATGTCGTACTGCTGCCTGGGGATCCGCTCCTTGAGCTTTTCGGTGAGGGCGCGGGCGATCGGGTAGGCCTTCTCCCGATGGACGACCATCGAGAGGGCATCGACCTTGTCCCCGGCAAGCAGCACGTCAAGCTTCACCAGGTTCGCCGCCCGCCTGCCCTTCAGCTCGTAGTCAAGCGATGCGTACCCCCGCGTCCTGGACTTCAGCTGGTCGAAGAAGTCGACGACGATTTCGGCCAGCGGCAGCTCGTAGGTGAGCTGGACCCGCTCCGGCGAGAGGTAGAGGATCCCCTTGTGCTCCCCCCGCCGCTCCTGGCAAAGCTCCATCACCGCCCCCACGTACTCCCGGGGGCAGATGATCTGAGCCTCCACCACCGGCTCGCGGACCTCGGCGATCCGTCCGGGGTCCGGCATGTCGGAGGGGTTGTGGACGGTCACCACCTCGCCGCCTGTCAGGCGGACCTCCAGCTCGACGGAGGGCAGGGTGGCAAGCAGTTCCAACCCGTACTCCCGCTCAAGCCGCTCCCGGACGATCTCCATGTGCAGCAGGCCGAGGAAGCCGCAGCGGAAGCCGAAGCCAAGCGCATCGGAGGTCTCCGGCTCGTAGCTGAGCGCGGCGTCGTTGAGGACCAGCTTTTCAAGCGCCTCCCGCAGGTCCTCGTAGCGGTCGGAGTCGATTGGGAACAGGCCGCAGAAGACCATCGGCTTGATCTCCCGGTAGCCGGGCAGCGGCTCTTTTGCCGAGGGGGCGCCACCCTCCTTTCCGCCGCCGCCGGTGAGCGTGTCGCCGACCCGCAGCCGGGAGACCTCCTTGATGCCGGTGATCACGTAGCCGACCTCGCCGGCGGCGAGCCGCTCGGCGGGGGTCATCTGGGGGGTGAAGTAGCCAAGCTCGTCGATCTCGGCCCGCGCCCCCGAGGCCATCGCCAAAAGCGGTTCTCCCTTGCGAAACAGCCCGTCGACCATCCGCACGTAGGCGATCACCCCGCGGTAGGAGTCGAACTGGGAGTCGAAGATCAGCGCCCGCGGCGGCGCGTCGGGGTTGCCGGCCGGCGGCGGCACCCTTGCCACCAGCTGCTCGAGGACCTCCTCGACGCCCTCGCCGGTCTTCGCCGAGATCCGCAGGATCGACTCCGGCGGCTCGCCGATCAGCTCCGCAACTTCCTGGGCAACCCGCTCCGGTTCGGCGCCCGGCAGGTCGACCTTGTTCAGGCAGGGGATCAGCTCCAGACCGGCCTCGATCGCCAGGTAGGTGTTTGCAACGGTCTGGGCCTCCACCCCCTGGGAGGCGTCGACGACCAAAAGCGCCCCCTCGCAGGCGGCAAGGGAGCGGGAGACCTCGTAGGAGAAGTCGACGTGGCCGGGGGTGTCGATCAGGTGGAGTTGGTAGGTGTTGCCGTCCCGGGCGGTGTAGAAGACGCGCACCGCCTGGGCCTTGATCGTGATCCCCCGCTCCCGCTCGAGGTCCATCGAGTCAAGGACCTGCTCCCTCATCAGCCGGGGGTCGACGGCGTGGGTGAGCTCGAGGATCCGGTCGGCAAGGGTTGACTTGCCGTGGTCGATGTGCGCGATGATGCAGAAGTTGCGGATCCTCGCTTGGTCCATCCGGGCAGGAAAACTGTAGACGGAGCGACCGGGGCGGCGCCGGCGCTCAGCTGCCGGCGGCGCGCGGGCCGAGCAGCCGGCCGCGCAGCAGGGCCGCCACCTGGTGGGCCTCGGGAACCCGCATCGCCAGCACGGCCCGGCCGTACAGGTAGCCGCCGACCGCAAGCGCGCCGCCGACGCTGACCAGCTGGCCAAGCACCGCTTCGCCGAAGAGCGCGTGCAGCGCGGCCCAGGTGGCGTAGGCGGCGCCGGCAAGCAGGCCGCTTGCCAACAGGATCCTGGCGGTGATCATCGTCGTCTGCCGACCTTCAAGGCGGCCGTTGAAGCCGATCCGCAGCCGGTGGAGCTGGAGGGCGGTCATCAGCGCGTTTGCTGCGGCGGTGCCGATCACAAGGCCGGCGATCCCCAACGGCCGGTAGAGGGCGACGGAGAGGATCGCGTCGACGACGATGTTCACCGCCGCAAGCTTGGTTGGGATCCAGGGCCGCTGGACGGCAAAGAAGGTCCGCGTGAGCAGGAGGTTGATGCCGCCAAAGGGAAGGCTGACGCCAAACCAGAACAGCGCCGTCGCCACCAGCTTGGTGGAGTGGGCGTGAAAGGCGCCGTGCTGGTAGAGCAGCCGGACGATCGGCGTCGAGAGGACAAGCAGGAAGGCGGCCGCCGGGATCAGCAGGAGGTTGATCTGCCTCATCCCCCTGCCAAGCAGCCGGCGCATCTCCGCGGGACGGCGATCGGCTGCCATCCGGGAGAGGGTTGGGAAGAGGACCGTGGCGACGGCAACGGAGAACAGCCCCTGGGGGAGCATGTAGATCCGAAAGGCCGCTTCGATCGCCCGCGGCGCTTCGGCGCTGACAAGGGTGCCGAACGCGGAGTTGATCAGCTGGTCGAGGTTGACGATCCCCAGGCCGATCGTCACCGGCAGCATCAAGGTGAAGACCCGCCGGACGCGCGGATCGTCAAAGCGCAGCCGCAGCGCGAGCCGGAAGTCGATCCGCCGCAGGGCGGCAAAGGCCAGGAGCAGCTGGACGGCGGTGGCGGCCAGTACCGCGATCGCGTAGGCGTAAAGCTGGTTGCCGTTCTCGAAGCCGCCGTGAAAGAGCGGCCGCAGGCCGATCAGGCCGGCAAGGATCACGAGGTTCCAGACCGCCGGCGAGATCGCGGGGATCGCGAAGTGGTCGTAGCTTTGGAGGATCCCGACGAGCAGGCCGTTTAGGCCGAGGATCAAAACGACCGGGAACAGCACCCGGGAGAGGCCAACGAGGAGGTGGGTTGTCGGGGCGTTGAACTTCGGACCGGCGAAGATCGGCATCACCACGCCGGCGGCAGCGATGAACACCACCGTGATCAGGCCCAGCCCGAGGCACATGATCCAAAACAGGGATGAGGCAAGCTCAAAGGCCTCCCGCCGCCTGCCGCGCGCCAGCAGTTCGGTGAAGACCGGGACAAAGGCTGCGGAGAGGGCCGCCTGGGCGAAGAGGTTGCTGACCAGGTTTGGGATCTGGTTTGCCAGGGTGAAGGCGGAGAACGGCGCGCTTGTCGCGAAGTAGGAGGAGGCGACGATTTCCCTGGCCAGGCCGGCCACCCGGGAGAGCGCGGTTGCCGCGGAGAAGATCGCGGTGTTGACGGCAAGGGCTCCCGCCACCCGGCGGCCCCGCCTGCTCGGCGACTCCTTGGTGGTAGGCAAGGCCGCGCTATAGTAAGCGCTCCGGCTGGATTCGGTGTCGGAACCTTCCTGAACGCCCATGGCAAACATCCACTCGCAAAAGAAGCGAATCCTCCGCGCCCAGCGGGAGCGGCTGGAGAACCGCCGCTACCGCTCGGCGATCAAAACCTACTTCCGGAGGCTGATCGCAGCCACCGAAAGCGGCGAGGCGGAGCGGATTGCAGCCGAGCACCGCAGGCTGCAGAGCCTGATCGACAAGGCGGTGAAGACCGGCGCCCTCCACCGCAACAACGGCGCCCGCAAGAAGGCGCGGGCGGCGCGGATCATCGCCAGGGCGGCCGGCTCAGCGCAGCAGCCTAGCGACGGCTAGGCAGCCGCGCAAAAAGAGGGTCTCCTCCTCAAGGGAAGCCCTCCGCGGCGCCGGCTCGCCAAGGGCGGGGGCGCCAAGCAGCTGCGCCTCCAGGTCGGCAAGGACGGCAAGCGCCCGGCCGACGCGCAGCGGCCCCAGCCGCCGGGCGGCGGCAATCGCCAAGTGGGCCGGTTGGTCGGGGAGGCGCAGGCCCCGGCGCAGCTGGGCGGCCGACCTGCCCTCCGCCAAGCCGACGGCAAGCTCCTGGACGGCCCGCAGCCTGCCGGCAAGGAGGTGGATCAGGCCAAGCGGGCGCTCCCCTTGGCGGAGCAGCTGGCCGGCGCAGGCAACCGCCTGCGCCCCGTCGCCGGCGACGACGGCGTCGAGGAAGGCAAAGGGCGATCGGCCGGCTTCCTCCGACTCCCCCGCCTTCCCCTCCCCTTCGGCAACCGCCAGCCGTTCCAGCTCGCGGACCAGCCTCCCCCGCCTGGCGCCAAACCGCTCGCAAAGCTCCAGGAGCAGCGGCTCCGGGAGGGTTGCGCCAAGCCGCTGCGCCTCCCGCCTTGCCCAGCGGAGCAGCTGCTCGCCGCGCAGGACCGGCTCACGAAGGACCTGGCCGCCGGCCGCCCTGACAAACTCGGCAAGCTCCCGCGGCGCCTGGCTGCGCCCCTCCTCGTAGGCAAAGCAGGCAAGGGTGGTCTGGGCGGGAAAGCGGTTGGCAAGGGGGGCGAGCAGCTCCCCCACCTCCTTGCCCCGCCACCGCTCCACCCCGTCGAAGAGGACGACCCGCCAGCCCCCCAGCGCCAGCCCGCCAAGCGCCGCTGCAGCCTCCTTCGGCGTCGCCCGCGGTCCGTCGTAGCGCTCGAGGGAAAGGGCCCCTTCGTGTTCCCGGGCAAGGCGGGTAAGCCGCACCCGCCGCTCGCGGACGGCGCTGTGGTCCTCGCCGTGGATCAGGTAGGCGGGCCGGAGGGCCGGGGCGGCCATCAGCCGCCCCCCCGCGCCGCGGCCTGGGCAAGGGCAAGCTCGACGGCCGCCTGCGGCGTGGAGGCGACAAGCAGCTCGCCGCCCAGCGGTCCAACCAGCGGCGGCTCGGAGAGGATCCCTTGAAAGCTCTCCAAGAGGATGCAGCTGCGGCCGGTCCGGCGGGCAAGGGCGATCTCGGAGAGGGTGCCGTACCCCTTGCCGATTGCAATCAGCGCTTCGCTTGCCCGCACCACCAGGCCGTTGCGCAGCTCCCCGAGCCCGGTCGGCAGGGCGACGGAAAGGTAGGGGTTGCCTTCCTCCCGCTCCAGCCCTGGGAGGATGCCGACGGTCAGCCCTCCCGCCGCCGAAGCGCCCCGCGCGCAGGCCTCCATCACCCCGCCAAGGCCGCCGCAGACCACGATCGCGCCGGCCTGCGCGAGCAGCCTGCCCACCTCGTGGGCAAGCCGCCGCTCCTCCTCCCGGGCCCGGGAGGCGCCGATCACGCCGATCTGCGGCGGCCTACCTGACGACAAGGTTCACCAGCTTGCCCGGCACGACGATCTCCTTGACGATCTCCTTGCCGGCCAGATGGGCTTGCACCCGCGGCGCCCTGCGCGCCAGCTCCTTCAGCTCCTCCGGGCTGGCATCGGCCTTCGCCCGCACCCGATCCCGCACCTTGCCGTTCACCTGGCAGACGAGCTCGAAGTACTCCTCCTGGAGAAGCTCCGGGTCTGCCTGCGGCCAGCTCTCCTCCCAGACCCGGCGGCCGACCAGGCGGTCGTAGAGCTCGCTGGCGATGTGCGGGGCAAACGGGAAAAGCAAGGAGGCGGCGCAGGCGAGCACGCTGCCGAGCACCTCGACGGAGGCCTCCTCGCGGTACCGGTAGCAGAGGTTGAGCAGCTCCATCACCGCGGCAATCGCCGTGTTGAAGGCAAACCGGCGGAGGTCGTCGCCAACCTTTTCAATCGCCCAGTGGGCCTTGCGGCCAAGCTCCAGGTCGGCCCCCTCCAGGGGGGCGTCGGGGTCCTGGCGGGGCGGCACCTCAACCCGCCGCCCCCGCAGCCGATCGGCCGTCTGGCAGCCCAGCCGCCACAGCCGGGAGAGGAACCGGTAGACGCCCTCAACCCCCTCGTCCGACCACTCGCTGTCCTGCTCGGCCGGCCCCATGAAGAGGATGTAGGTGCGGGCCGTGTCGGCGCCGTAGCGCGCGACGATCTGGGCAGGGGAGACGACGTTGCCCTTCGACTTGGACATCTTCGCGCCGTCCTTGGTCACCATCCCCTGGGTGAACAGCGCCTTGAACGGCTCCTGGAAGTGGAGGTGGCCGAGGTCGGCAAGCGCCTTGCAGAAGAAGCGGGCGTAGAGGAGGTGGAGGATCGCGTGCTCGACCCCGCCGATGTACTGGTCAACCGGCATCCACTCCCGCAGCGCCCTGGGATCCCAGGCCCGCTCCTCGTTGCGGGCGTCGCAGTAGCGCAGGAAGTACCAGGAGGAGTCGACAAAGGTGTCCATCGTGTCGGTCTCCCGCCGGGCCGGCCCCTTGCAGTTGGGGCAGCGGGTGCGCACCCAATCCTCGGCGGCGGCAAGCGGCGAGCGGCCCTTGGGCGCGTAGTCCTCGATGTCGGGGAGCTCCACCGGCAGCTCGCTCTCGGGAACCGGCACCGTCCCGCACCGCTCGCAGTAGACGATCGGGATCGGGCAGCCCCAGTAGCGCTGCCTGGAGATCAGCCAGTCCCGCAGGCGGTAGGAGACCGTCCCGTTCCCCTTCCCTTCCCGCTCCAGCCGGGCGACGATCGCCTCCATCGCCTCCCTGTTTGGCATCCCGTCGAGGTCGGGGTCTGAGTTGACCAGCGGCCCGTCGCCGACGTAGGGAAGGCCGTGCTCGTCCCGCGCCTCGGGACCCGGTCCCTCGATCACCCGCTTGATCGGCAGGCCGAAGGCAACTGCAAATTCGTAATCGCGCTCGTCGTGGGCGGGAACGGCCATCACCGCGCCGGTTCCGTACTCCATCAGCACGTAGTCGGCAACGTAGATCGGCAGCCGCTCGCCGTTGACCGGGTTGACCACCTCCCGGCCGGTGAAGACGCCGGTCTTCTCCCTGCGGCCCTCGACGCCCGCGCCCCGTTCCTCGTTGGTCTGGCGAAGCACGCGGTTGACGTACTCCTTGACCGCCGCCTCCTGGGCGGTGCCGGCGACAAGCCGCTCCACCAGCGGATGCTCCGGGGCCAGCACGAAGAAGGTGGCGCCGTAAAGGGTGTCGGGGCGGGTTGTGAAGACCGGGAAGTCGAGGTCGAGCTCCTCGCAACGGAACACCACTTCCGCCCCCTCGGAGCGACCGATCCAGTTCCGCTGCATCGTCTTCACGTGCTCCGGCCAGTCGATCTCGTCGAGGTCGTGGAGGAGCCGCTCGGCGTAGTCGGTGATCCGCAGGAACCACTGCTCGAGCTGACGGGCCTCGACCGGGGCGCCGCACCGCTCGCAGCGGCCGTCGACCACCTGCTCGTTGGCAAGCACCGTCTGGTCGTTTGGGCACCACTTGACGGCCGCCCGCTTGCGGTAGGCGAGCCCGGCCTTGTAGAGCTCGAGGAAGATCCACTGGGTCCAGCGGTAGTAGGAGGGCTCGCAGGTGGCAAGCTCCCGCGACCAGTCAATCGAGATCCCCCAGGCGCGGAACTGGCGCTGGAAGGAGCGGATCGAGTTCCAGGTCGACTCCCGGGGGTGGACGCCGGTCTTGATCGCGTGGTTCTCGGCCGGCAGGCCGAAGGCGTCGTAGCCCATCGGGTGGAGCACCCGCTCGCCGAGGCGGCGGCGGAAGTGGGCGATCGCGTCGCCGACCGCGTAGCACTTGAGGTGGCCGATGTGCGGTTCGCCGGAGGGGTAGGGAAGCATCTCCAGGACGTAGACGGAGGAGCCGCCGCCGTCGCCATCGAGATGGGCAGGCCGCTCCTTTGGCCGCCCTTCGTTCTTCACCTCCCAGGTCCGCTCCCGCTCCCAGACCTCCTGCCAGCGGCGCTCGATCTCGGCGGGGTTGTACTGATAGCGGTCGCCGTCCGATTGGTCAGCCATTTCCGGCGCTCATTATGAGGCCGGCCGGGTCGGCGCGGGCCGCTCGCCGCCGCAAGGCCGATCTTTACTAACCTTGCTGTGCGGCGGGGCTGTAGCTCAGCTGGCTAGAGCGTCGCGCTGGCAGCGCGGAGGTCAGGGGTTCGAGTCCCCTCAGCTCCACTTCGATCGTCTCGCCCAACCCCGGGAGCTGTGCTTGACGGTTTGGGCTACGTGCCGTTGCGTGCGGCTAAAGGCCGCTTTGCTGGGCGGCGCAGGGGGCTTTGTGCGGAAGCACTCAAGTGCGATGATCGGAGGCTTAGCTCTTCGCGGCCCATCTGCCAAAGTAGTCGACATGGCGGTCACGGCTGGCGAGGCGCAACGAAACCTGGTCGCGTTGATCGAAAGGGTCAACGACGATTGCGAGGCAATCGAGATCGCCTCCGGGCGCGGCAACGCCGTCCTGATCTCGCAGGCGGAGTACGACGCTCTGATGGAGACGGCCCACCTGCTGCGGTCTTTCGCCAACGCACGCCGACTGTTGGAGTCGTTGGCGCAGGCGAAGGCCGGCGAACTGATCGGGCGGCCGCTGCAGGCGGCGGACTAGAACACCGCGGGCCACTGAAGGTTGGGTTCACGGCGCGCGCGTGGGAAGACTGCGCCTCCTGGCAAACCACCGGCAGCGGCTGGGAAGGGGCGACCTCTTGATCGCGGCCGCGCGGCGCGATCCGGTGGGCGGCATAGGTGAGCCCGAGCGTCTCAAGCACGCGCCGGCCGGACTGTGGTCAAGACGGAGCGACGACGTGCACCGACTGGTCCGGCACGTCGCTGACGACGCCCTGATCGTGCACCAAGCGCGCCACCACTACGGGGCGTGGACGGCAGCCCGGCTCACCCAGTCCTTCACCGACCCGGCGCGCCCGGACCGTCGCATGGAACAAGGGTTGCATTTGCCCTCCGCAGCGGCGGCCTGAAGTGGTTCACCAACTGCCCGATCGAGAGCGGTCCCCTGCTTCTGCTTGAGGTCGAGGAGGGGCTTCCGCGTCCACGCCGGGGAGCATCGCCTGCCGCGCAAGCCGCGAGAAGGCTCAGCCGAAGGTCCGGCCGGCAGTCGGCAGGCGCCGTGCCACGGCGTACGGTAACCACCAGGCCCGCGCATCAAGGAGCCTGAGCAGCGCTGGCAGCAGCACCAGGCGCACCACCGTTGCATCGAGCAGAACGGCAACCGTCAGGCCAAGTCCGAACTGGCGCAAGGGCACAACGGAAGCGGTTGCAAAGGCAAGGAAAACGGCGCTCATGATCGTGGCGGAGCCCGTGATCACGCTTGCCGTGTGACGCAGGCCATGGAGGATCGCCGCGTCCGCGTCGTGGTTCACGCTCCAGTGCTCGCGCATGCGCATCAAGAGGAACACCTCGTAGTCAATTGAGAGGACGAACATGATCGAGACGATGCCCGCCCCGGACGCGGCGTCGATGTAACCGGGGCCACCAAGCAGATGGGCAGCGGTCAATAGCTGAAGTGTCCCAAGCGCCACCGAAATCGTCGCCAGGTTGAGGCCGACCGCAAGCAAGGCGATCGGCACCGCTTGAAGGATCACAACCAACATCACCGCGGCAATCCCCGCGAGCGCAAGCACAAGCAAAGGAAAGCGTGCGGTGTTCGCGTTCTTATAGTCCAGGAGGTACTGCGCCCCCTCTCCGATTTGCACTTCGCTTTCGGTCGAGGCGGCAAGCGCGGGCAGCAGGCGCCGCAGCCGACCCGCCAGTGCAGCGGTGGCGCTGGAGTTAGGTGCGCTACCGGGGACGACCATCAGTCGCACCGTCTGTCCGCCGTGATCGACGTTGACAAGTTGCGATACCTCTTCGCGCAGCGGCGGGATGGTTCCGTCAAGCGCTGCCAGCACGAGGTATCCGGAGGAGATGGTGCCCGGCGCCTGCGCTTGCAGGAGCTGCCAATAGCGGGCGTAGCGGGCGAGCGTCGACTGGGCTCGGCCAAGCGGGGCATCTGCGCCCCGAAGGCCCACAGCAAGCGCACCCGTCCGGGCTCGGGCGCCAGCCAGGCCGCTTTCGAGGCGAGCGCTGCCGGCGGCAAGCCGACCCAGACCACGCGCCAAGCTGGCGCCCCCTGCGGCAAGCGCGCCAAGGCCGTTTGCGAGGCGGCTCCCGCCCCCCGCAAGCGCGCCAAGGCCGTTTGCGAGGCGGCTCCCGCCCCCCGCAAGCGCGCCAAGGCCATCTGCCAGCTGGCGGTTTGCGGCACTAAGGCGGGCAAGGCCTTCCGCGAGCCTGGCCTCGCCGCCGCCTAGGCGCACAAGACCGCCCCTAAGCCGCTCCGCGCCATTGCTCAGCGCTGCCGTCCCGGCCGCAACGGACTGCCCACCTGCGCTCAGCGCCCCCAGTCCCGCGGCTAGCGTGGCGGCGCCGGCTTCCGATTCACGGGCGCCCGTCGCGATCCGCCTGGCGCCAATCGTCAGCCGGTTGAGGTCGCGCAGCATGGCGACAAGCTTTTCCGGCAGCTCAAGGAGCTGGCGCAGCGTGGTCTCCAGTCGTTCACGGGCCTCTTTGCCGAGCGGCCCCGCTTCGACAAGCAGCGCGCGCAGCCTTTCAAGGGCTTGGGCAAGCACGGGATAGCCCGCTTCTCGACGGGCGCCCTTCATCGTCTTCAACGCCTCCATTGCATCGAGCAGCTGCGCTTCGATCTGCGCGTCGAAGCTGAGCGCTGCCTCAATCGCTCCAGACCATGCGCGCAGCTCTTCGGCAAGCAGCTCAAGTGGAGCCGCAAAGGGCTGGATGGCCGTGTCGAGCGCTTCCATCCCCGCCGCCTCTTCCGCTGCGCCTTCGGCAAGCCGGTGATCCGATTCCCGCAGGCGCGTCGCACCGGCTTGCGCTTCAACAAGGCCCGCGGCAAGACGCGCCGACCCGGCCGCAGCCTGGGCGAGCCCGGCCGCGAGCGCTGCCGCGCCTTCCTGGGCGCGTTTCGAGCCGCTTGCAAGCCGCTTTGCGCCGACGGCTGCGGAGGCGCTTGACCCCGCGATCTGCGTTGCGCCGGAATGCGCTCGCTCGATCCCGTCTGCCAGGCGCCGCGCACCCGCCTGGGATCGCGTTGCGCCTGCTGCAAGCGCGGCGGCGCCGGAGCGGGCAAGGGCATCCTCGCTCGCTAGGCGGGCGGCACCGGCGCGCCCCGCCCCGGCGCCTGCGGCGAGCTTCGCCGCCGCCGCAACCGCAAGTCCAAGCCCGCTGCGCAGCGTGCCAACCCCGCGGACAGCCCGCGCAAGGCCCGCCCGGAGCTTGGCCACGCCGCCTCGTGCCGAGGCCAGCCGGCGCGGCAGCGCGAGAAGCTGAGCATGGGCTTCGGCGAGGAGGCGTTGCGCGCCGGCGACCGATCCGGGCCCAATCACCGCCGCAACCCCGGGAACTCTGGCGATCTCGGTCTGCCAGTCGATCAGCTTGTCGATCCGCCCTTCCGTCGTCATCGGTCCTTGCCGCCCACGGGCGACGATCACAAAGGGTGCGCTCCAGCCCGGGCCGATCGTCCTTTCAAAGGCGCGCACCGCAGCGCGGACGGGGCTGGAGGCCGGCAGCTCGGCTGCGTCCGGCGGCCCCATCTGCAGCGCGCTTGCCGGCACACCAAGGGCAAGCATCACGACAAGGATCACGGGGGCAACCAGGAAGGGCTGGGCGATCAGGCGCTCGGCAACCGAGCTGACGCCGCGGTAGTGACCGCCACCGCGCTTGCGCAGGCTCGGCAACGTCCAGCGGTTGAGAAGCGGGCCGAGCAGGAGCAATGCTGCAGGCAGTGCGCCAAGCGCGAGCGCAACGCTCAGCAGGCCGGAGATCACGACGCCAATCGCGACCGGCCCTAGCAGCCCGGGCGTTGCGATCCCACTTGCCGCAAGCATCGTCAGGGCAAGCGTGCCGCCTGCGGCAACGATCGTCCGGCCGGCGGCTGCCCGGGCGACAGCCACCGCCTCGTCATGGCCTCGGCCGGCAGCAAGCTCCTGGCGAACGCGCGAGATCATCAGGAGCGCATAGTCGACCCCGAGGGCAAGGCTCATCATCGCGGCGATTGCAACCCCAAGCGAGTTGATCGGGGTCACAAAGCTTGCAAGCCAAAGCAGTCCGTGACCCGCAACGACGGTTGCCCCACCCATCAGCAGCGGCAGGGCAGCCGCAATCGGTGACCGGAACACGAGCAAAAGGACGAGGATCAAAATCGGGAACGCGATCCACTCCGCCCGGTTGGTGTCAGCAAGCGTCGCTTCCTGCAGCGCCTTGCCGATCACCGCGAGCCCGGTCAGGTAGCTGTGCACAGGCGGGTGGATCGTCCGGGCGATCGCCCGCTGCGCTTCGCCGACGATCGCCATCGCCGCGCTTGCCGGCCGGTTGAAACTTACAAGCACAAGCGCGCTGTCAGGTTGCGGCCGCAGCTCCTGAGCGGCCGCTTGAGCAAGCGCGCCGCGTTCGTGGAAGGGCGAGAGGACCTGCGCACCCGGCAGGACGGCCAGCGCCCTTGCAAGCAGGGGACCCTCCCGCTCAAGCGCGGCGGGCGAGCCGCGCAGCAGGATTGCAATCGGGATCGAGTTGCCGAACTCGCGGTGAAGGAGGGCTTCGGCACGAGCCGAGGGGGAGCCGGGGACGGTTAGCGTAAGGGGGCTGAGGCGGCTTTCGACGCGCTCACCGAGCACCCCGAGTCCCACGATCGCCGCTGCCCAAACGGCAAGGATCGCCCACGGGAGCCGACGGCTAGCTATGCGCCCGTGCGGGACCTTGCCGTCGAGGGTTGGCTCCCCCGCAACTGCGCTGCGCTGGCGAAGGCGGAGGAAAAACGCTTGGAGACGCGACACCGACGCCGATCGCAGCTGGCTCTGCGCGGTGCGAGATCGAAGGGACATCCGTCGCTCCTTGGTGGTCGATCGCTGAACTTGACCCGCCCTTGAGCACCGCAGCAGCCTCGCTGCCCCTTCGATCCCAGCTACCCATCACGCCTGCTGTACACCAGATCGCTGGGTATCTAGATAATAGACATTATCGCGACAGATGTAAAGTGCCCGTCACGGTGGGCGACCGCCGGCCGCCGCCGTTGGGATGGGCGGACGGATAGCCGTTGACCGCGGCGCCTCCGTGATCGGGGCGCGCGTCGAGAGCGTTCCCTGCGCCAGCGGCCGGTCGCGCCTACAATCCCCGCCCCCGGCGCAGCCGCGCGCCGGGCGCCCTGGGCCAAGGCGGACAAGCCGTCCTCGGCAGGGGGTTTCGCGCTGCCGGGCGATCGATGGAACCGCAAGGGCACGCGGCGCCGATCCCCGGACTCGCGCCGCAGCTTTCACCGGCGTCGCGCAGACGGTTGCGCTGACGGGGCATGCAGGCGGGCGGCTGGGGATCGTTGGATCGCGGCAGCACTCCTCCCTCGCGCCCCGCTGGGAGCACGCGCAGATGGGGGAAGAGCCGCTTCCCGGGCTGCCGCGCGGCGCACTAAAAGCCCCGCGCTGGGCAGCGATCTGCTGCAGTGGAGCTGGTGAGAGGAGCGGATCCACCGCACGACAAAGCTCGTCTGGGTGAAGCCGGCACGCGGCAAGGCAGAGACGGTGACGGTGTCCCTGCCGCCAATCCCGAAACCGCTCCCGGCAGCAGGTTCCACAGGCCCGGACCTCGAAAGCCGGCTTGATCCTCCGGCGCTTGCTCAGCCGCGGTGCGCCGCGCCGAGCGCCGCTGCGGTGTCGGCCGATCGGCGGGTGATTCCTCAGAAGGAACCTGGCAGGATGCCCGCGTCGCCGCCGACGACCGGCCGCAGCTCTCCAGAGCCTGCCGGTCATGCAGCAGGCCCTTGAACGACCCCCTGGAGCGCCGGTTGGCACCCCCGCGCAGCCCGTTTGCCATGCGGTGGTTTGTGAAGGTGCAGGGCAGCGACCGGGGTGAGGGGCCAGCGGACGAGCCTCCGCCGGTGGTGCCAGCGGGAGCCACAGGCGGAGTCGCTGCGGCGAAGGAGTTTTCCAGCAGAAGCAGGGTTGCAAGCCTCGGCGTAGCGCGACCTCTCAGCGCCGCCGAGGCTTGAGGTAGGGGGCGAACCGTGCCCTCGTATACGGCCCGCTGCGCAGGTAAAGGCCGTCGCCAAGCGCCCGCACCGAAACCACCCCGCCGACCTCCGGATAGATCCCCGTGATCGAAAGCCGCCGCCCGTTCGTCCGCAGCGTCTCGGCCAACCCGTCCTTCAGCCGCACGCTCACGCCGTAGCCCTTTGCGCCGCTCACCGCCCTGAACAGGATCACAACGCCGCCGCGCGTCCTGCGCACCTTCACCCCCCTCACCCTGCCAAGTGCGGCCGCGGAGGGGGCTCGCAGGGATGCCACCCGGCGCACGACCGTCGGCACGCCGCCCCGGTAAAGGGCGGCGAGGATCTGCCGCCTGCCCTTTCCCGGCGGCACGGTGAACCGGACGGTTCCGCCGCTGCCGTGGGCGGTCGCGATCACCCGTTCGTTGCGGCCCGCCTTTTCCACGAAGACCAACGCGCCCCGGCCCCCGGCCAGCCGATAGCGCAGCGCCCTGTGCACGCCCCTGCCGGTGAGCCGCACCTGGAGCGCCGGCCTGCGGGCGAGCGCGACCGAGAAGGAGCCGACCCCGCGCAGCCTGTACCTGCCCGCACCGGGGTGCTCGATCACCACCAGGCATTCCCCGGAGCGGCCGATCACCACCTCCGCCCCGCCAAGCCGCGCTGCGCTGCCGCGCCCCACCTTGCCGAGCGGGACGCGGAAACCGCCCGGACCACGCAGCAGCGCAGCCGCCCCCACGCCCCGCAGCCGCAGGTCGATCGCTGCGCTGCCGGGAGGGACGGCGAAGGAGCGGGCGGCAGCCGCCTGGACGCTCACCCGTTCGAACGACGTCAGCCATTCGTCTTCGCAGCTGCCGCCGATGTGGATGTCGCCGGGAAGCCGGCTGAGCGGGTCGCCCCAGTGGTAGCCGAAGCCGGCCGTGCCGGTGCCAAGCGACACGCCGAATGCCTTGATGTTCAGCGACCCGCAGAGGGCGATGCCGCCGGCGCCGCTCTTCGGTTCGTCGGAGAGGATGCCGACGACCGTGCCGTTCACTTCGTTGCCGCCCGGCGCCTTGACCACGGCGGCAAGCTGGCCGCGCAGCAGGAAGGGGGGCGGGAACCCGGCGGCAAGGCCGATCGCGCCGCTCAGCTGGGCCTTGAAGGCGATGCCGGTTTCCGGCGGGTTCTCGTAGGTGTTGCCGAAGGGGATCGAGAGGTCGACGCCGGCGCCGAAGGCGACCGCCGCCGGGTCGTCGACGTAGACGACGTAGCCGGAGCCGACCCTGGTCGAGCCGAGCAGCGGCAGGTCCAGTTCAACGGAGCCGCCGACGCCAAGGCCGAAGCGTTCGGTGTAGAGGTAGGGCGGCGAGAGATCGGGGAGCGCTTCCCCTTCGAAGGTGTACCGGTTCCCGGCCTTGACGAAGACGGCCAGCAGGTTGCCGGTGATCTTCACCAAGCCGTCCCCCGCGCCGAGCAGGACGCAGCCGCCGAAGGCCGAGTAGGTCGGTTCGTCCTTGAACCCGGCGCCCACCTGCTCGAGGTCGACACCGGGTGCGATCGGCACCCCCGGCGTCTCCAGCACCGCGCCGGCGAACGCCAGCCGGCCCGATCCGAAGCCGATCCCGAGCGCCGGCGGGGGCGGGTTGCAAACCCCTTCCCCGCCGGGGCGGAAGACGACCCGGGCCTTGCCGATCACCACTTCTCCGCTTGCGTCCCAGAAGTCCTCGCCGAAGGACGGCTGCTCGGGGATCCCGGTGAGGTCCGGGCAGGGGTCTTCCCGTTGCGCGCTGTGGCGGAAGCAGACGGCGAAGTTGCGCAGTTCGATCGGCCCGAGGTCGGCGTCCACCCCGGACTGCCCCTTCACATCGCCGAGGTAGCCGTAGCGGACGACCAACCCTTCGCTCACCGAGATCGTGGCGTGGACGACCACCTCCACCGGGTTGCCGCTTTCCGAGCGAAACGGTTCCGGCAGCTGGACGGCAAAGGTGATTTCCGCTTCGCCCAGGGCCGAGAAGGCGATGTGGACCGCGGAGGAGGGGTTTGTGGCCATCCCGCCCACCGAGCCGAACTGGGCCCGCGCCGCAGCCGGATCGGGGGAGGAGGCGATCAGCTGGCCGATGTCCGGGGTGGTGAGCACCGGAAAGTCTTCGCCGCTGCGCTGTCCGGTCGCCGGCAGACGCCAGTTGATCGCTTCGTCCTGCTTGAGCCGCAGCGCGCCGACGTCCTCGGCAACCCCGCCGGCAACCACGATGTTGAACTGGGGGACGATCACCACCGCCGTCCCCGGCTTCGGCAGGTAGGTGATCCCGTCGATCACCACCGGCCCCGTCGCAACCCAAACTTCCACGCAGGGGTGGGTGGGGCCGCTGGCAGCCGCGCCGGCCGGTTCGGGGGTGCAGCTCGATTCCAGGTAGCCGTTGGGGATGTAGGCGCTGGGGTTGCCCACCCCCCGCGGCGCGGCCGCGGCGGCGCCGCGGGGCAACCCGCCTTGCTGGTAGTAGCTGCCCGCTTCCTGGACGGTCGGACAGGGCAGCCCGCTCCGGCAGGGAACCTTTTCGAAGAGGGTCGCGAGGTCGGCGAGCAGCTGCTTGGCTTCCCGGGCGGGCACCCCGGCCAGCGACTGGTTTGCGGTGACCAGATAGGAGATCGGGTAGGACTTGCCGTTGTAGGAGAAGGTCCCGTGTTCGACGGTCAGCCGCTCTTCGTAGGGGGTGAGGCAGCCGACGGCCTCGAGCACGCCGGCCTGGACCTGGGTCTGGCAGCCGCTCGGCGGCTGTGGCAGGGGGCTTTCCGGGACGATCTGGGCGACCGGGTCATCGCCAGCGCGCAGACAGGCGAAGACCTGCTGGGAGCGGATGACGTGGAGGGCGGCCGCGCTCCCAGCCGACCGCCGTCCGGCGACCTGGAGGGAGAGGGTGGCGGTGGAGGAGCCCCCCTGCGGTTCGACGGTCCTTGCCGAGAGCAGGTGGTTGCCGCCGCTGAGGAAGGCCGTGCGCAGTTCCGAGGTGGTTCCGGAGCAGTTTGCGACAAGCCGTTGATCGAGAAACCACTCGATCCGCTTGGGCCGGGGTAGACCTGAGGGAAGCTGGAGGTGGAGGGCGATCGGTCGGCCCGCTTCAACCGGCCCGGTCAGGCCGGCGATCGTCGGCGCCTGCGGTGGCGGCGGTGCGATCGTCGCCTCGCCTTCCGCGGTCGCGCTCGCTTCGCCCCCGTCCCGGACGCTGACCGTGAAGGTGTAGGTCCCCGGCGAGGCGTAGGTGTGGGTGGCAGATGCCGAGAACTGGCCGCCGCCCCCTGAGACGGCGGCAGCCCCTTGGCCGCCGTCCCCCCAGCTGACCACGGCGGCCAGGTCGCCGGCGCCGGCCAGCTTGTCCTGATCGACGATCGTCGCCACCACCCCGCTCAGCGGCTGGCCGGCGACCCCGCTCAGCCCCGGCGCGGTCACGGTGAGCGGCGCATCGCCGACCTTCGCCCGGAAGGCGAGCGAGAAGGGGTGGGGATTGGACCCGCAATACCAGGTGCCGGTCACTTCGCCGCTGTAGGCGCCCGCCTCGGCGTAGGTGTGGGCGCCATCCACCACCCATTCCAGGCTGCCGACACCGGGCGGGTGGAGGACTTCAACCGCTGAGCTTGAGCCGTCCCCCCAGCCGGCGGTTGCGGTTGCCCTCACTTCTGCCGCCGAGCAGTCGAAGGTCGGCTTGCCCAGCTGGCCGGAGAGCTGCTGCCCCTCGACGCCTTCGAGGCTGGCCGGTTCTTCGGCCCAGCCGACCGCTGGACCAACCAAAAGCGCGCTCGCCAACAGGCCGCAGATCACCCTCCACCCCGGCCCGCCTCCAGAGAGGGGAGATCGCGTCACGTGTGCCCGCCTCACGGGCACCCTATCACCTCCCGCGGTCCCTGTCCAGGTCCGCAGCCGAAGGGGGCGCAGCGCTGCCCGCCGGTTGCCGGTCCGGCAATCGAACCGCTCGGTCTAGCCGCCGCCCCGCAGGACCGAGCCCCGGAGGCCACCCCGAGCGAACTCGGCGGCGCAGGTCGGGCAGCCGGTTGCGCGGGCAGGCGAGGCGGCGGGCCGGCCGTCTGTCACGGTGCCGCGGCTGGACGGCGAGGGCTCAGGCTGCAACGCTTCGACCCGCCACCCGTTCAAGCTCGGCGCAGGCTACGACGGCGCCGTCTTCGCCGGCAAACAGCTCCGCCATCCGTCGCGCCCCCGCGCGCAGCCCCGGGTCGCCGAGGGCGGCGCGGATTGCGCGCCGCAGCCTGGGGGCGCTCGCCCGCGCCGAGACCCTCACCCCTGCGCCCGCGGCGAGCAGCCGCGCTGCGTTGTCCCCCTGGTCGCGGCCGCACGGCAGGCAGACCACCGGCACGCCGGCGGCCAGCGCCGCGTGGATCGTGCCCAGCCCGCCGTGGGTGAGGACGAGATCGGCGTAAGGCAACACGGCGGGATGGGGGATCCAGCTGCGGACCAGGACGTTTGATGGGACAGCAACGCCGCCCAGATCGAGCGCGGGCCCGGTGGTGAGCACGGCGCGCACCGGCAGGCCGCCAAGCGCTGCAAGGACGCGCTCCGCCAGCGGCCGCTGGTTCATGTAGGTGGTGCTGAAGCTGGCGACCACCAGCGGCTTGCCGTCTTGCCCGGCCGGCCAGTGCTCCTCCCAGGCCTGCTGGCCGCAGTCGCGATCGAGCACCGGACCGGCGTAGCGGACCTTTGCCGGCAGCGGTGCCCTGGCGGCGAAGTCGAAGTGGGGGCTGGTCAGCACCAGCGCGAGCGCTGCGCGATCGAGCAGCTCCAGAAACCCAAATACCGGCTCAAGCCCCAGTTCCGCGCGCACGCCGTTAAGCGCCTTGAACCCCGGGGCGAAGGCGTGCGCCGAGATGCGGGCGCAGAGCAGATCGCGGACCCGTCCAACCGGACCCCGTGCCGGCGCCATCCCCATCCCGTACACCGGCACCCCCGGCGCCGGAGCGGGGTAGACGGTGTGGATCAAAAGGGCCGCCGGCACGCCGGCGGCCTCTGCGCCAAGCAGGCCGCCGAAGATCATGTAGTCGATCACAACCAGATCGGCGGGGTTGGCCGCCAGCTCCTCGATGACGTCCTGCGCAAACGCCCTGGCGGGGCCGAACAGCAGCCTCCTGCCGACCTGCTCGAACGCGCCCAGCGGCGTCCGCGCCTCCCAGTCGCGCAGCAGGTCGGTCTCCGCCCTGGTCGGGTCGCCTGCTGGGGCGCGGGCGTAGGGGACAAAGGTCGCCCCCGTCGCCCTGACCCGCTCCTCAAGCGTCGCTCCGCCCAGCACCCGCGCCCGGTGGCCCCGGTCCACCAGCCGCCTGGCGATCGCAAGCTGGGGGGCGACGTTGCCGCCGCCGTCCCAGAGCACGAACAGGAAACCGGCCATCGCCGCTACCCAACCTCCTCCTGCCCCGCTCCCAGGCACAGGCCACCGGTCGCCTCCAGCCGAAAAGATCGAGGATCCAACGGCCGCGCTTGCCACGGCCCCCGCCGCTGCGCCGGCTCGCGGTGCGCGGGCGGGGTCGCAGCGGCGCGCGCGAACGAGCTCATCGCCCCCTCCGGCGCATCCGCCACGCCGCCAGCCGCTGGCCGAGCACGCCGAGCCGCTCGCCGATCGTCTCCGGCTGGGGCAGCAAGCCGATCTGACGGGCGACCGCCACCCCGTCCACGTACTCTGTCACCCGGGAGAGCCGCTCACCGTCGAGCTCCCAGACCGAGACGCCGTGCATCACGATCGGCCGGTTGGTGGGCGCGTAGCCGGGCGGGTCGATGGCGGCGACCAGCCTCGCCCGGATCGTCCACTGCTGGGCGGCACGGGTTCCGTCGAGTGAGAGGAAGAGGGCGTGGGTTTCGGCGTGCATCTCCGCAAAGGCCCGAAGGTCCCGCTCGCACTCGGCGCGGATCTCCGCGTGGCCCCTGGCGATGCCGTGGGGGTGGATGAACGGCGTCTCCCACACGCAATCCTCTGTGTGCAGGGCGAGAAAGGCCTCGATGTCCTTCGCGTTCCAGGCCGCGTCGTAACGGGCGTTAAGGTCCTCGAGGAACACCCTGTCGATCGGGGTCGGCAGCGGGGAGTGGCCAATGGTCTTCCCGCCGAAGCCGCGCTGGGCAGATGACTCAGCCATCGCGCTCCCCCTTGGCTTCGCCGTCTCCAGCCAACCGGCTGCCCCCGCCTGCCCTTGGCCTGGAAGGCGCCTCGGCCCCCTGGCCGCTCAGCGCCCTTGGTGCGGAGCGAAGCGAGCGCAAGCGGCTCCCGCCGCGAGCCGGCCCAGCCTCCTGTGCGACGCCAGGTTGCGCGGTGAACCGGGGGTCCCGCCGGTGCCCCGCCGGCAGCGCAACCTGCGCCGGTTCACCTCCGACCATCCGCCTTGCTGCCATCCGCTTTTTCTCCTTTCCGCCTGCCTGGCACCCAGACGCGCCAACGGTAGGCTGGACCTGCTCGCCCCGTCAAGCTGCTACGCCAGAAACGGCGTAGAATTGCGTAGCGGCGCAGGGAGGTTGAAGGTGCGGGTAGTGCCAGAGGGACAAGCAGGACATTGGGGCGGGGGTGGCCGTTGCCTCTGACCCCGCTTGATAGGCGCGACTCGCTCCCCCTGCTGCTGGTCCCCGACGGCTTTCATCCCGCCTACTCGCTTGCCGAGTTCCCTCCGTACGCCCGGTTCCTGCGCGATCTTGGCGCGTTGGGCGAGGTGATCCTCTTCGAGCGGCGCGGGCTGGGCGCGCCGGCGCCGGCCAACGCCCCGATCGAGCTTGCCGACTGGGCGGACGATGCCTGCGCTGCGCTGAAGGCAAGGGGAGCGGAGCGGGCGATCGTGATCGGCCTTGCCGAGGGGGCGATGACGGCGATCGCGATCGCCGCCTGCCACCCCGGGCGGACCGCGGCGCTTGTCCTCGTCAACGCGACGCCGGGGCCGGTCCTTCCCGCCCTCGCCCGCTGCGGCCTCGGCCCCCGCTACATCGACATGCTCCGCTACCGCCCCCAGCGGTGGCCCGATGAGACCCCCGGTCTGGAGGTGGTTGCGCCCAGCCTGGGGCGAAGCAAGCCGTTTGTAGGCTGGATGCGCGAGGCCTTCCTGGCGGTCGGCGGGCCGGATCGGCTCCACCCCGCCTTCGACCTGGTCTTCCGCGCCGACGTCCGCGCCCTGGTCGGCCGCGTCAGGGCGCCGACGCTTGTCGTCCACCGCCGCCAGGACGCCTGGTTCTCCCCGGTGCACGGAACGGTGCTTGCCCGGGCGATCCCCGCCGCCCGCTACCTCGAGCTCCCCGGTCGGGATCACGCCCCCTACCTTGGCGACAGCCGGGCGATCATCGAGGCGATCGGCTGGTTCCTGGAGACGGCGCCGATTGAGGGCGACGAGCAGGCCTCCTGCGAGGCGGCGCGGCGGCTAACCCCCCGCCAGGCCGAGCTGCTCACCCTCGTTGCGGCAGGGCTCACCGACAAGGAGATCGCCGGCAGGCTTCAGCTCAGCGTGCGGACGGTCCAGAAGCAGCTCCAGCTCGCCTACCGCCGCCTTGGGGTGACCAACCGGACCGCGGCGGTGCGCGCATTCGCGCGGCTTCGGCGACCCGGCGGCAGCCTCTGGTGAAGGGGTCTCAAGCCGCTGCCGCCCCCAGGCTCCCCGCTAGTCAACCCCCTTAGGAGGCCGTCGTTTCCCCCGTCCCCTGCCGGGATGCCGCCGCGGTGGCGACGTCCCGCGGGTAGGTCTCCCGGGCGCGGGCCATCACCACGCCTGCGGCCGCCAGCGTGGAGAGCATCACCAGGAAGCAGACCTCCAGGCCGGTTACGGAGGCGGAGCTGATCCCGTGGGGATGGGTGCCAAGCGGCGCCGGCTGGGGGGCGATGCCGGCGATCAGGTCGGCGACCCCGCCGAAGATCAGCGGCGCCACCGCCTGGGCGATCGAGCGGACAAGCCCCCGCACCGACTCGGCCCTCCCCCACAGCCCGGCCGGCATCACGTCAAGCCGGGCGGCGTCGAGAGGGGGGTTGGCGGCTGCGATCAGCGCAGTGCCGGCAAGGTCGAACCAAAGCGCCGGGGTGAGGTGGGACTCCAGGAAGCCGGGGACGAGCAGGGCGGCGGCAAGGAAGTAGCAGATGGCCGGGATCCAGACGCGCGCCTCGATGAAGCCTCGCCGCAGCAGGCGGTCGGTGAGCCGTCCGGAGATCAGCGTGCCGACGATTGCCGCCACGACCAGGAGGGCGACAAGCAGCTCCGCCGTTGCCTGGTTGACGGCGTAGTGGCCGCGGATGTAGACGATCGCAAAGGTCTCGAGGCCGGCGAAGAAGAAGTAGCCGAGGGAGGAGGAGATCACCAGCAGGACGTAGGTTGGGATCGCCAGCACGTAGCGGACCGCTTCGCCGAGCCGCAGCGTCCGGGGGTCCCTGCGCAGCACAAGCCGGGGGTCGGGCGCGATCCCGCTGCGGCGGACCGCCTCGCGGGCGATCTCGGCGACCTGGGTGGGCGCCTCGCTTGGGTCCTCCTCCCGGCGGCGACGGGCCCTGGCCGCCGCCGCGGCAAGCGCCTCCTCGAGGTCGAGCGGCCCCGGCTCGAGGTAGCTTTGACCCCCCCGCGCCGGCTCGGGGATCGTCCGCCAGATGTTGCGGGCAAGGAAAAAGCCGGCAAGGCCGAGGAGCACAAAGGCCGCCCGCCAGTCGATCAGGGAGGCGACCGAGCCGCTGACGATGAAGCCGAGGGCGCTGCCGGCCGACTCCCCGGCGAGGATGTAGGCGTAGACGTTGCCCCGCTCCCGCGCCGGGAAGTAGTCGCCGCTCAAGGAGGCGATCGCCGGGCCGGCCGTTGCCGTCACCGCGCCCAGGGCAAGGCGGGTGAGCAGCAGGGTCGAGTAGCTTCCGGCGAAGGCGCTTGCCAGCGAGGCGATGCTCCAGAGGACGATCGAGAAGGCAAGCATCGGCATCCGCGGCAGCCGGTCGACGGCCCAGCCGACCGGCAGCACGAACAGCGCCCCGGCAAGCAGCGAGGCCGAGGAGAGCAGCCCCAGTTCGGCGTTGTTTATGTGCAGCCCCCGCTCAAGCTGGGGGGCGACCGCCCCGACCGTCGCCGTGTCGGCTCCGGAGAGGGCAAGGACGGCCCCGAAGGCGACGATCACCCGTGCCCGCGCCGGCCCCCCAACCCGCTGCACCACCTGGCCGCGCAGCAGCCGGCCGATCGCCACCGCCACCTCCCAGAGCAGCTGGGCGGTGCTGCGGTGGCTTGGCTGTGGTGCGGTTCCTGAGCGGTCCATGAAGCGGCTGGTGGTCGCGGGACGGCCTGCCCCCCGTTAGGCTAGACGCGTGCCCGGGAGCGCAAGCCTCCTGCTGACCTTCGATCTGGAGGATTGGCAGCAGCTTGCCCGCCGGCGGATCGGCGCCCCAAACTGGGATTCCCCCACGCCCGAGCTGGCCAGGCAGGTGGAGGGGATCCTTGTCCTCCTCCAGGAGCTTGGGGTCCGGGCCACCTTCTTCGTGCTGGGCCTCACCGCCCACCGCTACCCCGCGCTGGTCAGGGAGGTGGCTGCAGCCGGCCACGAGATCGCCTCCCACGGCTTCAACCACCTCCCCCTCCACCGGCTGGGCCCCAAAGCGGTCCGGGAGGACCTGGTGCGCAGCCGGGAGCTGCTGGCCGAGCTGGCCGGCACGCCCCCGCTTGGCTTTCGGGCGCCGGCCTTCTCGCTGAACCGGGGGGCGGCCTGGACCTTCGACCTGTTGGCCGAACTTGGCTTTCGCTACGACTCCTCCCTCCACGACTCCCCCAGGGTTGCGGGCCGCCTTCCCCATCCCCACCACGCCCACCGCCGCGGTCCGGGGCAGGGAATCTGGGAGCTGCCGATCGCGGTGCGGCCGCTCGGCCGAACCGCCCTCCCGGTGGGCGGCGGCGCCTACTGGCGGCTGCTGCCCAGCCGGACGATCCTCCACGGCCTGAAGGCGGCGGCCGGCCGCGGTTGCTGCATCTACCTCCACCCATACGAGCTCGACCCCCGGCCGCTGCGGCTCCACCTCCCCCAAAACGCCTCCCTCTCCCTGCGGGCGAAGGCGGCCCTGCGCCAGCTCCAGCGCAACCCCGGCAAGGGGAGGATCCAAGCCCTCCTGCGCCGGGTCGGGCATACTTTCGAGCTGATCAACTGCCAGGAAGCAATTGAACGGCTCCAGCCCAACCAGCCAACAGGTCCAGCGCCACTTCAACGCCCACGCCCGCAGCTTTGACGACCTCTACGAGGACGAGCGGCTGCTCCAGCGGATCCTCCGCCCGGGGCTGTTTCGCCGGCGGGAGCTTGCCCTCGAGGCCGTTCGCTCCTACCAGTCGCCGCGGGTGCTGGACATCGGCTGCGGCTCCGGCCGGATCGGCGAGCACGTCCTCCTCGCCGGCGCAAGGGAGTGGGTTGGCGTCGACTTCGCGCCGGAGATGATCGAGCTGGCCAGGGAGCGGCTTGCCCGGTTCGGCGAGCGGGTTGAGCTGATCCTCGGCGACTTCCTGGAGGTTCCCCTGAGCGGCCGGTTCGAGGTGGTGATCGCCCTCGGCTTCTTCGACTACATCGCCGACCCGCAGCCGTTCTTCGCGAAGGCTCGCTCCCTTTGCGCCAACAAGGGCTCCTTTGTCGCCTCCTTCCCCGCCTGGACGCCGCTCAAGGGGCCGATCCGCAAGCTCCGCTACGAAGTGATCAACCGCTGCCCGATCTTCAACTACACCGAGCCCCAGCTGCGGACTTTGTTTGCCGAGGCCGGCTTCGGCGCCGTGGAGCTGCGGCCGGGCCGGGCCGGTTTTCTCGCCTGGGCGCGGGCCTAGCCGAACTTGGATAACTGATACTATCCATTACGTGAGCGCCGATCCGCTGACCTTCGACGCCCGCGCTATCCCCCGCCGCAACCCCGACCGCCTGACCCTTGCCGACTGCGCAAGGGAGTTCGCCCGCCACACCTCCCCGAGGCTGATCGCTCTGGCCTTCCTTGCCGCGGCAATCGGTCGGCTTGTCCTCGGCAGGTTTGGCTACCAGGACCTGATCGTCCCCGCCTTCCTGGTCGTCAGCCACCCGTTCACCGAGTGGGTGATCCACGTCTACATCCTCCACTCCCCCGGGCTGAGGCTGGGCAACCGCAAGCTTGAGCCGCTTGCCGCCCCCGAGCACCGCCTCCACCACGCCCGGCCAAGCGAGCTGCGCTGGGTGTTCATCCCCACCTACGCCCTCCTTGCCTTCATCCCGGCGATCGCCGGCCTGATCGCCCTCTACACCCTCCCCGTCCGCCTCCTCCTCGGCGGGCCCTACCTCCCCGAGCTGTTCAGCGGCCTGCTTGCCGCCTACGCGATCCTCTTCGCCTACGAGTGGACCCACTTCCTGATCCACACCCCCTACCGCCCCCGCTCCCCCTACTACCGCCTGATCTGGCGCAACCACCGGCTCCACCACTTCAAGAACGAGCGGTTCTGGTTCGGGGTCACCTCCCACCTGGGCGACGTCGCCCTTGGCACCAACCCGCCCCAGCGCACCGTCGAGCGCTCCCCAACCGCCCGCGCGCTGCACGGCGCCTAGGCGGCGTCCTGGGCAAGCAGCAGCTCGTCCAGCCGCCGGGAGGGCGCCTCGCCCCACAGCGACTCCAGCCGGTAGAAGTCGCGGACCCGTGGCGTGAAGATGTGGACCACCACGTCGAGGTAGTCGATCAGGATCCAGGTCGCCTGGGGAAGCCCCTCGATCCGCCGCGGCCGCAGGCCGCCGCGATGGAGTTCCTCGACGACGGCCTCGCAGATCGCCCTGGTTTGCCGCTCGTTTTGGCCGGAGCAGATCAGCAGCCGGTCGGTGTAGGTGACGAGGCCGCGGAGGTCCAGTTCGACGAGATCGGTTGCCTTCTTCTCAAGCGCCAGCCGGGCGATCCGCTCAAGCAGCGCAAGGGAACGGTGCGAGGTGTCCTCGCCGCGCCTAACGCTCATCGGCTAACGCCACGTTCCCGTACAACCCCAGCTTTCGAATGTAGCCTGCAACCGCTTTGCCTACCAAATCCTCCACGTCCCTGCCTTCTGCCAGCCTAGCGCGCACGGCGGTGGATGAGATCTCGATCGGCTCCATCTCCAGGAAGACGGGCGCCGCCTTGGGGTCGATTGCCGCGATCGCCGCCTCGACCTCCTCCCGCTCGTCCCCGCGCAGGGCAACGGCCAGCCGGGCGAGGGCGAGGATCTGCCGCGGCTCCCGCCACTCGGCAAGGCCGCGGGCCATGTCGGAGCCAACCACCAAGGTGAGCTTCCGGGACGGCTCCTCCGCGGCAAGCTGCGCCAAGGTGTCGACGGTGTAGGAGCGCCCGCCCCGCTTTATCTCCACCCCGCTCACCGCGAGGCGCTCGGCAAGCGGCGAGGAGGAGAGCAGCAGCCGGCACATCTCAAGCCGGTGGTGGGGGCCGGGGTCGGCCTCAAGGACCGGCTTGTGGGGCGGTTCGTTCACCGGCACAAGCCAGACCTCGTCGAGCTCAAGCTGCGTCAAGGCGGTCTCCGCCAGCCGCAGATGGCCAAGGTGGGGCGGGTTGAAGGAGCCGCCAACGATGCCAACCGCCCGCAACGCCCGGCCGCCTGCCTAGGAGCGGACCTGACCTTCGCCCTCGATCAGGTACCGGTAGGTGGTCAGCTCCCGCAGCCCGAGCGGCCCACGGGCATGCAGCTTCTGGGTGGAGTTGCCGATCTCGGCCCCCATCCCGAACTCGCCGCCGTCGGTGAACCGGGTTGAGGCGTTGACGTAGACGCAGGCTGCGTCGACGCCCCACTGGAAGGCCCTGGCGGCGGCGATGTCGCTGGTGACGATCGCCTCCGAGTGGCCGGAGCCGTAGCGGTTGATGTGGTCGATTGCCGCCTCCAGCGAGGGCACGACCGCCACCGCAAGCTTGAGGTCGAGGTACTCGGTGGCAAAGTCCTCCTCCGTTGCAGCCCCCACGGCGATCCCAAGCGGCGCCGCGATCTCCTGGACCTGCCGGTCGCCGCGCAGCTCCACCCCGGCCGCGCTCAGCTCCTTGAGGATCGCCGGCAGGAAATCGGCTGCAACCCGCTGGTGGACAAGCAGCGTCTCGGCGGCGTTGCAGACCCCCGGCCGTTGCACCTTGGCGTTGTAGGCGATCCGCCGGGCCATCTCCAGGTCGGCGGCGGCGTCGACGTAGACGTGGCAGTTTCCGGAGGCGGCGTAGATCACCGGCACCGTCGCCACCTGCTGGAGGGTCTCCTTCAACCCCTCGCCGCCGCGGGGGATGATCAGGTCGATCTTCGCGCGGGCAAGGGCGACGATCTCGGCGCGATCCTCGCCCGGCAGCTGGACGACGCTCTCGGCGGGCAGGCCTGCCTGCGCAAGCGCCTCCCGCAGCGCCTCGCCGATCGCCGCGTTGGAGCGACGGGCCGAGGCCGATCCGCGCAACACCACGGCGTTGCCGGCCTTCAGGCAGAGTGCGGCCGCATCGGCGGTGACGTTTGGGCGGGCCTCGTAGACGACGCCGATCACGCCAAGCGGCACCCGCACCTTGCGCAGCTCCAGGCCGTTGTCAAGCCTTCTGCCCTCAAGCTCCTCGCCGACCGGATCGGGGAGGGCGGCAACCTCTTCAAGGGCCTTGGCGATCCCCTCCAGCCGCCGCTCGTCAAGGGCCAACCGGTCCAGCAGGGCGTTGGAAAGGCCGCTTTCCAGCCCGGCCTCCAGGTCGGCCTGGTTGGCGGCAAGGATCGCCTCCCGCCTGCTGCGCAAAAGCGCCGCCGCAAGCCGCAGCGCGCTGTCCTTCTGGGCGCGGCCGACGGCCGCCAGCTGCCTTGCCGCCTGCCTGGCTGAGGCGCAGGCCGCTTCCACCGCCTCCGCCACGGCCGCCGGAGGCTTCAGGTGCTCGATCGTCGCCACCTGCTCAATAGTAGGCGGTCGGCCTAGGCCAGGACGAGGTGGTCGCGGTGGATCGCCTCCTCCTCCCCGTCGGGCAACAGCTCCCGCACCCGGGCGCTGTCCAGGCCGCGGACCAGGGAAAGCTCCTGGGAGGAGAGGGAGACGATCCCCTTGGCGACAACCTCCCCCTCCTCGCTGACCACCTCGACCGCCTCCCCGGCGGCAAACTCCCCCTCGACCGAGACGACGCCAACCGGCAGCAGGCTCGAGCCGCGCCGGCGGAGCGCCTCAACGGCCCCCCGATCGACAACCACCCGACCGCTGGTCGGCTTGGCGTAGCGCAGCCAGAGCTTGAAGGCGGGCTCCCGCTCGCCGGCCGGCGGAAACCGGGTCCCCCGCCGCCCGCCGGCCAGCGCGACGGCCACCGCCTCCGCCTCCAGGCCGTTGCAGACGACCGTCTCGACGCCGGCGGCGGTGGCGATCTGGGCGGCAAGGAGCTTGGAGCGGATCCCCCCGCTTCCCCACCGGGAATGTGAGCCGACGGAGATCTCGGCAAGCAGCTTCCCCGGATCGGCCACCTCGCCAAGCAGCTGGGCCTGGGGGTCCTCCCGGGGGTTGGCGGTGTAGACGCCCTCGACGTCGGTCAGCAGCAGGAGCCGGTCGGCCTGGAGGAGGGCCGCCACCTGGGCGGCCAGGAAGTCGTTGTCGCCAAAGGAGATCTCATCGGTGGCGGTCGTGTCGTTCTCGTTGATCACCGGCACCGCCCCCCACTCCAGGAGGGTCTCCAGGGCGCGGCGGGCGTTGAGGTAGCGGGTCCGCTCGTGGAGGTCGAGGGCGGTAAGCAGCACTTGGGCGGCGGTCAGCTGCCGCTCGGCCAGGAGGCGGTCGTAAAGGGGGAAGAGCTTCCCCTGGCCGACGGCGCTTGCCGCCTGCAGCTGGGCGATCCCCTGCGGCCGGGCCGGCAGGCCAAGCGCCGCCACGCCGCGGGCGATCGCCCCGCTGCTGACGATCACCACCCCCTCGCCGGCCGCCCGCCGCTCGGCGACAAGCCCGCACAGCTCCGCCAGCAGCCCCTCCCTGGGCATCCCCCGCTCGTCGGCAACGACGCTGGAGCCGAGCTTGAGGACGGTCAGCATCGCTAATCCCCCTCCAGGAAGAGCGGCTGGTCGGCCACCACCACCTCCGCGCCCGGCCGCCAGCCGGCCGCCTTCAGGGCGCCAAGGGCCCCCCAGCGGCGCAGCCGGCCGGCGACGTAGGCGCGGGCTTCCGGCTGGGAGAGGTCGAACCGGCGGCTGAGCAGCTCGACCGCCTCGCCGCCCAGCCGAAACCGTCCCTCCCCCTCCCGCTCCACCTCCACCACCGGCTTGCCCTTCGGCTGCAGCAGCGGCCCTTCGCCGCCGGCAAGCGGCTCGCCGCTTTCAAGCAGCTCGGCGAGGAGGGCGTCGGCCGGCTGCGGCTGCTCGGGGGCCGGCTCCGGCTGGTCGGGTGCAACGTAGGTTGAGAAGATCAGCTTGACCAGCTCCGGCAGGCCGCACCTTGTGGCGCTGGAGATCGCCACGATCCGCTCCCGCGCCACGCCGAGGGCGGCGATCGCCTCCGTTGCAGCCGCGATCCGCTGCTCGTCGACCAGATCGGCCTTGCTCAGGGCGATCAGCCGGGGCAGCTCGGCAAGCCGCGGGCTGTAGGCGGCCAGCTCCCGCTCGACCGTCTGCAGCTGGGCGACGATCGCCCCAACCGGGTCCTGGAGCGGGCCGGAGCGCTCGGGGGCAAGCTCGACGAGGTGGACGAGCAGGTTGGTCCGCTCGATGTGGGCGAGGAACCGGTCGCCGAGGCCGGCCCCTTCGCTTGCCCCCTCGATCAGCCCTGGGATGTCGGCGATCACCAGCTGGCGGTGGTCGGCTTCCAGCACGCCAAGGACCGGCTCCAGCGTGGTGAACGGGTAGGCGGCAACCTTCGGCTGGGCGGCGGTGAGGGCGCGCAGCAGCGACGACTTCCCGGCGTTTGGCAGGCCGACGAGGCCGACGTCGGCGAGCAGCTTCAGCTGCACCTCCATCCAGCCCCGCTCCCCGGGCAGGCCCCGTTCGGCAAACCGGGGCGCCTGGCGGGTTGGCGTTGCAAACCGCTTGTTGCCCCGGCCGCCGGCACCCCCCCGGGCGAGGACCTGCCGTTCCCCGTCCCGCAGCAGCTCGAGCCGCCGGCCGCCCAGGTCGCCGTCGACCCCTGCGAAGACGGTGCCGGGCGGCACCCTGATCACCAGGTCGGCGCCGCTTGCGCCGTGGCGCTGCTGGGAGGAGCCGGGGGCGCCGTTTGCCGCCCGATAGGTGCTGCGGTGGCGGAGGGAGCGCAGGTCGCGCAGGGAGGCGGTGCACAGCGCGACCACATCTCCCCCCTGCCCGCCGTCGCCGCCGTCTGGGCCGCCCCGGGGGACGTAGGCTTCCCGGCGGAAGCTGACGCAGCCGTCGCCGCCGGCACCCGCCTGAAGGTAGATTCGGGCGCGGTCGTAGAGCACGGCGCGAAGCCGCCGCCGGCTAAGGCTCGGGCGTCACGCTCACCAGCCGCCGCCCGCCCCGGCCGGTGTGGAAGCGGACGTAGCCGGCGGCGCGGGCGTAAAGGGTGTGGTCCCGGCCGATCCCCACCCCAAAGCCGGGGTGGAAGCGGGTGCCCCGCTGGCGGACGATGATCTCGCCCCCCTCAACCCGCTGGCCGGCAAAGACCTTCACGCCCAAACGCTGGCCGGGCGAGTCCCTTCCGTTGCGGCTGGAACCGAGCCCCTTCTTATGCGCCATCGGTTGCCCCCTTTCCCGGCGTGGTGATTTGGGCGATCTGCAGCTGGGTGAGCTCCTGCCGGTGCCCCTGGCGGCGCATGTAGCCGGTCTTCGGCTTGAACTTGAGGATCCGCACCTTCGGGCCGCGCTGGTGGTCGACAACCTTCGCCTCGACCGCCGCGCCGGCCAGCTGCTCGCCGACAAGCACCTTCCCCTCCTCGCGGACGAGCAGCGGCTGGAGCTTGACCGTCTCGCCAACCTCCGCGGCCAGCCGCTCCACCCTGATCCGCTGGCCGGGCTTCACCTTGTACTGCTTGCCGCCGCTTTCGATTACCGCGTACATCGCCATTACCTCTAGCTTGAGTTCTCGCCGTGGGCGCGCAGCGGCTCCCCTTTTTCGCTGCGCCGCCGCCCGCCCGAGGATGGTAGACGATCGCCGCTGCCGTTGCCTTTCCCCTTCCGACGAGCGCCGGCGGTGGAGTTGAGCAGGGCATCCTCACCCGGGTCGCTGTCCAGGCTCGTCGGGGAGGCGGAAAGGCCGGCTTCGGCCCGCGCCTGCGCATCGACGCCAAGGTCGATCCTGCTCCGCCCCTCCCCTTGATCGGCCGCCGGGCTCAGCCTGGCCCCGCCCTCCTGGCGCTGCGGCGGGGGAGGGGAGACCACCTCGCCGTGCTCGTCGAGCAGCACCGCCGTCGCCTGGGTGCGGTCGGCGCGGACGATCCGGACCAGCCGCCGCTCGCCGACGTGGGCGGCGGCGCCGACGATCGAGACGATGTAGCCGTCGATCTTCGCCACCGCGTCCTCGGCGATGTACATGTGCGGCTCGTCGATGTCGACGAACACCTCGTCGCCCTCCCGGAACGGCAGCGCCCGCTCTTCAACCTCCTTGCGGCTGCCGGCAAAGGAGAGGGCGAAGTGGTCGAGCGGCAGGCCCTCCGAGCCCTCGAAGTGGAAGAACTTGCCCGTTTCCTGCTCCAGCGCCTCCAGCGCCCGCGACCCCTGCCCGGTGAACTGGATCGTCACCCGCGGGTTCATCTGGACGAGGAAGGCCTCCGCCTCGGGGTGTTCGGCGGCCAGCTTGCGCAGCCGCCGTTCGTGTTCGATTGCAATCGTCTCCTCGGAGCGGATCACCCCCTCCCCGCCACAGGTCGGGCACGGCTTGGAGACGATCTCCCGGAGCCCCTCGGTGACGTTCTGCCTGGTCATCTCGACCAACCCCAGGGTCGAGATCTCGGCGGTGAAGGTCCGGGTGCGGTCCCGCTCAAGCGCTTCCCGGAGCCGCTTCATCACCGCTTCCCGGTTGCGGGCGCGGGCCATGTCGATGAAGTCGATCACGATGATCCCGCCGATGTCCCGCAGCCGCAGCTGGTTGACGACCTCCTCGGCCGCCTCCAGGTTGGTCTGGGTGATCGTCTCCTCCAGGCCGCCGTCCTTGCCCCGGCCGATGAAGCTCCCCGAGTTGACGTCGATCACGGTGAGCGCCTCGGTGTGGTCGATCATCAGGTAGCCGCCGGAGGGCAGGTCGACCCTCCGGGAGAGGGTCTGCTCGAGGACTGCGTCGACGCCGTATGCCTCGAAGAGGTCGGCCTCCTCCTCCTCCCAAAGCTCAACCCGCTCGACGAGGTCGGGGGCGGTCCGGGTGAGGAAGGAGGTCAGCCGTTCGTAGCCGCGCGGGTTGTCGACGATCGCCTTCTCGAACTCCTCGGAGAAGATGTCGCGCACCACCCTGACGGAGAGGTCGGCTTCCTGGAAGACCAGCGCGGGGGCCTTCGAGCGGGCCGCCCGCGCCTCGAGGACCTCGTAGAGCTTGGTGAGGTAGAGGAGCTCCCGTTCGAAGTCCTGCCGCTTCGCCCCCTGGGCGGCCGTCCGGACGATCACCCCGCCCCGCTCCAACTTGAGCTTTGCCGTCGCCCGCCGGAGCCGTTCCCGCTCCCTCTGATCGAGCCGCCGGGAGACGCCCACGCCGTGGCCGGTGGGGGCGTAGACGAGGTAGCGGCCGGCGATCGTCAGCTCCATCGAGAGCCGCGCCCCCTTTGTCTTCAGGGGGTCCTTGACGACCTGGACGATGATTTCCTGGCCCGGTTTCAGCAGTTCGGCGATCGACGGACCGCCGGAGTGGCCGCGCCTGCCAACCTGGACGCCGGGCAGGACGATCTCGTCGACGTGGAGGAAGCCGTTTTTATCCAGCCCGATGTCGACAAAGGCCGCCTCCAGCCCGGGTAGGACCGCCTCGACCCGGCCCTTGTAGATGTTGCCGACGATCGAGCGGGCACCGCGCCGCTCGATGTAAAGCTCGGCGATTCGATACCCGGCTGGAGGAGCCCCCTTGCCGTTCCCCCGCCTGCCGCGGGAAGCGGACTTCTGAGCCGCGCCCGGCGTGCCGGTGGCCTCGAGAAGCGCCACTCTGGTCTCCGCCCGGTCGACGCTGACAAGTACCTGTTTCTTCACGTTGCTCCCGTCTTTCCTCGGTGGTTGTGGTTGCCTGGAGGGCCAACCGCCGCGACAGCGGCCCGGCGGTTGGCGCCGCGCGGCAGGCGAGGGCGGCAAAGGAAGGCGCAGGCCCGGAGGGCAAGCCAACCAAACGGAGGAGCCCGGCCCTTTGCAGCAGCTGCGCCATCGCTAGATGGCTCCGCCAACGGCTCTTCCGCCGCCGCCCGCCCGCGCGCGGGCGTAAACGGCCTGAACAAGGCCAAGGGCCAGCATCGTGCTGACCACTGAGGACCCCCCGTAGCTCATCAACGGCAGGGGGATCCCGGTGATCGGCGAGATCCCGACGGTCATCCCAACGTTGATCGACAGCTGGAAGAGGACCATCGCCACAACCCCGCCGGCGATTGTCGCCCCGAACAGGTCCCTGGCCATGGTCACTACCCGCAATATTCGCCATATCAACAACGCAAACAACGAAAGGACAACCGCCGCCCCGACGAAGCCGAAGCGCTCGCCGACGGAGGCGAAGATGAAGTCTGTATGTGCCTCTGGAACGAAGTTTAGGGCGGTCTGCGTCGCCGCCTTGGAGCCGGTGCGGCCGCCCGAGCCGATCGCGATCTGGGACATCTGCTGCTGATAGCCCTGCTTCTGGGCGTTTCTGGTCGGGTGCAGGAAGGCGGTCAGCCGTTCTTCCTGGTAGCGCTTGAGCAGGTGGACGCCGGCGGCCGGGGCGGCAACCAGCACCAACGAGGCCACCACCGCGGCAAGGCCGAGTAGGGTGGCGAGGTGGCGGCCCGGCACCCCGCCGATGAACAGGATCGCCACCGCGATCACCAGGTAGACGAGCGAGGAGCCGATGTCGGGCTGGATCATCACCAGCAGCGCCGCCACCACCGTCAACGCCAGCAAAAGGGCGGTGTTGCGCCGATCCCGGACGAACCGCAGCCGCTCGACGAAGAAGCCGGAGAGGGAGAGGATCAGCAGGACCTTGCCGATCTCGGAGGCCTGAAAGGAGAAGAGCGGAAACTGGATCGCCCGCACCGAGCCGTTTGCCGAGGAGCCGACGGCGCGGACCGCAAGCAGGCTGAGCAGCAGGAAGGCGTAGATCGGCCGTGGGTAGTTGCGCAGGACGGAGTAGTCGAAGCGGGAGACAACCAGCATCAGCGCCACCCCGATCGCCAGGTAGACCGACTGGCGGACGACGTAGTAGGAGGCGGAGCCGGCGGCGCCGTTGCCGATCTCCTTGAGGGTGACCACCGAGCAGACGCCGATCCCAACGGCCGCCAACAGCAGCAGCGGGTCGATCGGCAGCCGCATGAACCTGGCAAGCGGCCCCGGCCCGCCCCCGCCATCTGCAGGGGCCACCGCCGGCGGGACCTTGGCTGCGCGGACCGTTGTGCTCATAGGGCGATTTCGCTTGGGCTGACCAGCTTGCTGCTCTTACCGTAAAACCACTCGTTGGCAAGCGCCCTGGCGATCGGCGCCGCCTCTTCCTCGCCGAAGCCGCCGTGCTCGACGACGGCGGTGATCACGATCGGTCGCTTCGGGTCGGCGACGTAGCAGGCGTACCACGAATCTTCCTCCTGGCCGTACACTTCCGCGGTCCCGGTCTTCCCGTAGGTCGGGTGGGCGGCCTCGTTCCAGCCGGCCCAGACGGCGGTCGAGGTGCCGCCGGGCAGGGTGGTTGCGTCGTGGATCCCTTCGAAGACGTAGGCGAGGTCTTCCGGGTTGAGGTGGACGTGGGCGAGGGGCGGCGCTTCCAGCCGGCGCAGCAGCCTCCCCGTTGGGGAGAGGATCGCCAACCCGAAGTGGGGACGGACCCGCCAGCCGTTGCCGCCGTTGCGGTAGGCGTTGACCAGCGTCGAGTAGGCGACGGCAAGCTGGAGCGGGTTGGTCTGCAGCGACCCCTGGCCGACGGCAAGGTCCATCTCTTCGCCGACGGTCCATGGCTTGATTTCGGAGACGTAGCCGCACTTGGCGTGGGCCTGGGCGCCGTAGCGCCGTTCGCAGGCTTCCTGGAGCTTGTTCATTTCCTGGCGCCAGCGGGCGTCCGGCACCACTCCCTGCGCCTCCGGCAGTTCGATCCCCGTTTCCTGGCCGATCCCCAGCTCGTGGGCCATCCGCTGGAGGGTGCCTTCGTGTTCAAAGGCCCGCTCCCCGACGGTGAAGAAGTAGGTGTCGGAGGAGACCTTGAGCGCTTCGACGAGGTCGACTTCGCCCAGGTTTGCTTCCCCGGCGTTGCAGAAGCGCAGGCCGCCAAGGTTCAGGCACTGCGTCCCGCCAAACCGTTCGGCGGGGTTTAGGTAGCCGTTTTCAAGGGCGGCCATCGCCGTCACCGGCTTGAAGGAGGAGCCGGTTGGGAAGAGGCCAAGGGTGGCGTAGTTGACCAGCGGCGACGGTTCGTTGGGGTTGTTGGCGCCGGTAAGCGCTTCGTATTCCGATTGGGTGAGGGGGTGGGTGAAGGCTTCCGGGTTGAAGGACGGGTAGGAGCCCATCGCCAGCACTTCGCCGGTGAGCGGGTTCATCGCCACGTAGGCGCCGGCGTTTGCCGGCTTGCCGAGGGAGCGGGCGCGGGCGATCGCTTCGTGAAGCGCCCTTTCCCCCGCCTCCTGGAGGGGGAGGTCGATCGAGGTCAGCAGGTTGTCGCCCCGCACCGGCGGGATCGGCGGCAGGTTGACCCCCACCGCTTCCCCGGCGGCGTTGACCTCGATCCGCTGCGAGCCGTCCTCGCCGCGCAGGTACGGTTCGAAGTAGTGCTCAAGCCCCGCCTGGCCGACGATCGTCCCCGGCGGCAGGCCGCGGAAGACCGGCTGCTTGAGCTCTTCCTGGGTCACCTGGCCGACGTAGCCGATCACCTGGGCCGCCAGTTCGCCAAAGGGGTAGCTGCGCACCCAGACGGCCTCCTGGTGGACGCCCGGCAGTTCGTTGGCGTGCTCGGAGAGGATCGTCAGCGCCCGCTGGCCGGCGTCGGTGTCGATCGTCACCGGCGCATAGGGGAGTTCCCTGTGGCCCCTTTCAACAAGTTCTTCGATGTGGCGGGGCGAGAGGCCGAGGACCTTGCCAACCGCCGCGTAGAGCTGGTGCTGTTCGGAGGGCTTCGGCGGCAGCTGGGTGGGGTCGATCTGAACGGCGTCGACCACCTTGTCCCCAACCAGCGGCTTGCCTTCGGAGTCGAGGATCTCCCCCCGCGGCGCCGGGATCGGCACTTCCCGGATCGCGTTCGCCTGGGCCTCCTGGGCGTACTTGTTCCCGGAGATGATCTGCAGGTACCAGAGCCTGAAGAAGAGGGCGCCAAAGCAGAGCAGCGCGATCACGCCGATGATCGCGGTGCGCAACGCCAACGTCGAGGCGGCCGCGCCGGCCTTGCTTGCGGTTGGCTTTGGCGGGTCGATGATCATCGCAGCCGGGGAGCGAGACCTCCCGTTGTGTAAGCCCGCCGCCGCCGGGAGCCGCCCTCCACCACCCGCTGCAGGACCGCCCTCACCACCGCCCAGGCCGGGGCGGCGACGATCGCGTCAAGGATCGTGCCCAGGGCGATCTCCCGGAGCAGTTCAAGGCCGCTGACGGGGGCGTGGACGCCAAGCAGGAACTCGGCGATCGCGTAGCCAACGGAGAAGAGGAAGGCGGCCGTCGCGCCGATCGCAAGCGGCAGGAGCGTTGCTTCGGGGTCGCGCAGTTCCCGCAGCCGGCCGGCGCCGTAGCCGATGAACAGGAGGATCAGCGAGCTGAGGCCAAGGGTCTGGGCAAGGCTCAAGTCGACCAGCAGGCCGACGGCAAAGCCCATCGCCGCCCCCACGACGGCGCCGCAGAGGAAGCCGCTGAAGGCGACGACAAGCGGCGCCAGGTCGATCCGCACGCCGAAGATCGGCAGCTCGGAGACCACCCCGGCCTGGAAGAAGACGGAGACCACGGCAAGGGCAGCCAGCCTCGCCGCCAACCGCAATCCCGCGTTGCCGCCCCTGCCTCTGCCCATCGCTGCCCCTACCCTTCCCCTTCGCCAAGCACCGGCGTCGTCGCCTCCCCCTGGGGATGGGCAAAGGCAACCCGCTCCAGGAGGTTGGTGAGCCGCGCCGGCGGCGACCCGTTCACCTCGGTGAGCACCTGAACCCGGGAGAGGTCGTGGAGGTTGGCAAGCGGCCGGACGTTCACGGCCTCCCCGGAGCCGCCCGCCGAGGTGACTTCCCCGATCGGGATCCCCGGCGGGTAAAGCGATTCGCCCGGTTCGGCAAGCGAGCCTGCCGTCACCACGTATTCGCCTGCGTTCACCGTCGTTTCGGAGGGCAGGAATTCAAGGAGGAGGTCGTTGGGGGTGCCAACCTTCGGCCGCAGGATCCCGTGGGCTCCGGAGCCGGCAAGCTTGGCGGAGACGGCCATTTCATGGTCGGTGAGCAGCATCACCAGCGCCCCGTCGGGAAAGGCAAGGGCAACCTTCCCGACCAGCCCTTCGCTGTCGATCACCGGGTCGTTGTCCTGGACGCCGGCCGCCGTGCCCTGGTCGATGACCACCGTTTCGTACCAGATCGTCGGCGAGTCGGCGATCACCTGGGCGCTCACCGGCTTGTAGCTGGCGATCGAGAGCTTTGCGTCAAGCCGCTGCAGCGCGGAGAGTTCGCGGTAGCTTGCCGCTTCCTGCTCGTAGCCGATCAGCTCTCCGCGCAGCTTTGCCACCTCCCTTTCCAGCCTTGCCACCTTGCCGCCGGAGCTGAAGGCGTGGCCGATCGAGCGAAAGGCCGAGCGCACCGGCGAGAAGACGGTGTTCGCCCCCGACTCGATCGGCGCCAGCACCGTCAGAAACCCCCGCTGGATCGCGTGCAGGGGCCCGCCGGCCCGCTCCCCGAAGTAGGCGGTGATCAGCACCAGCGAGAGGGCGACCAGCCCCGCCACCACCGCCCTTCTCCTTCTCACCGCCTTCCTGTACATCTCAGCTGCTGCTCACGTTCGGATGGGATCGAGGCTGAAGCTAGCAGCCGGCCAGGCGCTGGGGGTCACCCCCTCAGCGGCGGCGCAGCCTGCCTCGGGAGTTGCGGTTGGCGCGATGGATGACGTCGAACTCCTCCAGGGAGCGACCGGAGCCGACCGCCACGCAGGTGAGCGGCGACTCGGCGAGGTGGGCCGGCATCTGCGTCTCTTCCCGCAGCCGCTGATCGAGCCCCTGGAGAAGCGCCCCGCCACCGGCAAGGGTGATCCCCCGGTCCATGATGTCGGCGGCAAGCTCCGGCGGGGTGCGGTCGAGGGTCTCCTTGACCGCTTCGATGATCTGGGAGAGCGGCTCCTCAAGGGCGTGACGGATCTCCTCGGAGGTGATCACCACGGTCTTGGGCAGCCCCGAGACCATGTCCCGCCCCCGCACCTCGGCCTGCAGCTCCTCGCCAAGCGGAGAGGCGGAGCCGATCTCAAGCTTCAGCTCCTCGGCCGTCTGCTGGCCGATCAGCAGCTTGTACTCCCGCTTGGCGTAGTTCATGATCGCTTCGTCGAACTCGTCGCCGCCGATCCGAATCGACTTCGAGACGACGATCCCGCCAAGGGAGATCACCGCCACCTCGGAGGTGCCGCCGCCGATGTCGACGATCATCGAACCGGTCGGCTCGGCAACCGGCAGCCCGGCGCCGATCGCCGCCGCCATCGGCTCCTCGATCAGGTAGGCAGCCCGCGCCCCGGCCGAAAGGCAGGCCTCTTCAACGGCCCGCTTCTCGACGCCGGTCACCCCCGAGGGAACGCAGACGACCACCCGGGGGTGGGCGAACCGGTTCTGGTGGACCTTCTGGATGAAGTGGCGGAGCATTTCCTCGGTGACGTCGAAGTCGGCGATCACCCCGTCCTTGAGCGGCCTGATCGCCTGGATCGTCCCGGGGGTGCGGCCGAGCATCCGCTTCGCCTCCAAACCGACCGCGTGAACCTCGCCGGTCCGGGAGTCGATCGCGACAACGCTTGGCTCGGAGAGGACGATCCCCCGCCCGCGGACGTAGACAAGGGTGTTGGCGGTGCCGAGGTCGACCGCCATGTCGCGCCCGCCGAAACCTGTCAGGTAGCTGAACAGACCCATCTTCGTCTTGAAACTCGGTTGCCGGAGTTATCCCAAATCGGTTGACGCCGGAGGCGCACCTGCCGCCGCGCGGGGCCGCATGCGCTGGCTGTCGCTCGGCTGATTGCGCTGCCGCGCAACGGACGGCCACCTTCGCAGGGTCGGCGTGAGTGTACCGAACGGTTGGCCATTTGCCGGAGGTCGCACAAACTCAGCCGCTCCACAGCAGATCGGGGATCAGCTCAAGCAGGGCGTTGACGGAGAGGCCGACGACGTTCTCGTAGTCCCCTTCAACCGCCTCGACCAGGGCGGCGCCCGCCCCCTGGATCGCGTAGCCGCCGGCACGACCCCGCCACTCGCCCCGCTCCAGGTACCAGCCGAGCGCCGCGGCGGAGAGGCGGCGGAAGCGGACCGCGGTCGCCACCACCTTGCTTTGCAGCGACGCGCCATCGGCAACGACCACCGCGCCGTAGACGAGGTGGCTGCGGCCGGAAAGGGTCTCGAGGTGGTCGCGCGCCGCCGCGACGTCGGCCGGTTTGTCAAGGATCCTTCCCTCCACGGCGACAACGGTGTCGGCGGCGATCACCGGCCGCCCACCGGCCAGCGAGACCCCGGCGGCGGCCTTCCGGCGGGCGTTCTCAAGGGCAACCCCTGCCGGCTCGCCGCTGTCCAGCTCCGCGACGGCCGGCACGACAACCCGGTGGGGGACGCCAAGCCGCTCAAGCAGCGCCCGCCGCTGGGGCGAGGCGGAGGCAAGGACAACCTCCCTAGCCAAGCTCCGGGAAGAAGATCGAGAGCTCCCGGGCAGCCGACTGGGGGGAGTCGGAGCCGTGGACGAGGTTTTCGCCGATCTGCAGCGCGAAGTCGCCGCGGATGCTCCCCGGCGCGGCCTGAAGCGGATCGGTTGCGCCGATCACCTGCCGGGCGGCCTCGACGGCGGCCGGCCCCTCCAGGGCGATCGCCAAAAGCGGGCCGGAGGTGATGAAGGAGACCAGTTCCTCGTAGAAGGGCTTGCCCTCGTGCTCGGCGTAATGGCGGGCGGCAAGGGAGCGGTCAAGCTCCATTCGCTTGATCGCGGCGATCCGCAGCCCCTTCCGTTCAAAGCGGGCGATGATCTCCCCGCTCAGCCCGCGGGCAAAGGCATCCGGCTTGATCAGGATCAAGGTCCTTTCCATCGGCTTACCTCCTATTCGACGTTTCTGCGACCGGCCGCGCGCCGGCCGCCGGCCGGCCCCGAAGTATCGCCCTCCACCTCCTCGGCAAGCGGCCTGCGGCCTCGGCCGCCCACCCGTGCCTCGCAGTAGGGGCAGATCCGCCAGCCGAGCTCGATCGGCCTCCCGCAGCGGCTGCACGGTTCGCGCAGCCGCCGTTCGCAGCCGGGACAGCGGAGGTAGTCAAGCTCGATCGGATGGTCGCAGTGGGGGCAGACCCTGCCTTCCAGGCTCTGCAGCCGCAGCCTTGCCGCCTCCACCTCCAGTTCCCGTTCGTAGGCTTCCTGGACGGTCTCAGCGGGGCGGAGCAGCAGGTAGATGAAGGGGCCGACAAACGGCAGCAGGCCAAGGGCGGAGACGACGGCAACCAGGCCCGGGTCGGAGAACCGCTTGCGGGCGTCGGCGTACGTCCAGTAGAGGAGGGCGAGGTAGAGGAGCGCGACGACGACAAGAAACAGGTCGAGGGCAACCGTCAGCCCGCCGCTGCTCACCCCAAGCAAAGCCGGCTGGCTCATCGCTGGCTCAGCCCCGCCTTTGGTTGGACCGCCCGCCCCGCGCCCCCCGTCCGCTGCAGTTGCCACATGGTGTGAACACGATAGCCGCCCCCGCTTACATGAACAGCCGGGCGAACAGGTAGCCGGCGCCAAAGGAGACGAGGATGATCACCGCCACGGAGACGGCGACGATCCGCATCATCCGCCAGAAGGAGGGGCCCTCCCCCTCGCCCACAGCCGACCGGGGCCCGCGCCGGCTACCGGCGGCCACCGCTGCCCTCCGCTGCCTCTTGCGCTCCTCGCTGCAGGAGCGCGCCAAGCAGGTAGATCGAGCCGGTCACCAAGAGGAGCGGTTCGTCCGGCTGCCCGGCTGCCCAGGCGCGGGCTGCGGCAAGCGCCTCGCGGGGATCGGGGACGGTCTCACCCGCCTCAAACCCCTGCTGTTCGGCAAGGGCCTGCAGCGTTGCGGCCGGCAGCGCCCGGTTGCCGGGCGGGGCGGTAAACCAGGCGCGGGCCGCCCCCGGCAGCAGCGCGCCAAGCATCTGGGCGGCGTCCTTGTCCTCCAGCACGCCAAGGACAAGGCCGTAGCGGCGCTCGCCAAACCGCTCTCGGAGCGCCTCGACCAGCGCGCTCGCCGCCGCCGGGTTGTGGGCGCCGTCGAAGAGCACCGGCGGACGTTCGCCGACAAGGTGGAACCTGCCGCTCACGGCCGCCTGGGAAAGCACCTTTGCAAAGGCCTCCTCGCTGAAGCGCAGGCCAACTGTCTCCAGCAGCCGCGCCGCCGCCACCCTTGCGGTGGCGAGGTTGCGCCGCTGGAAGGGCGGCAGCTGCGCCCAGTCGCCAACGGCCGGCGGCTCAGCGACCACCTCGACCCGGACGGCCCGCTCCCGCCGCAGCTGCTCGGTCAGCGCAAGGACGTCCGGGTCGGGGTTGGGGCCAACCACCAACAGCCCGCCCGGCGGCACCACGGCAAGCTTTTCGCCGGCGATCGCCCGCACCGTCGGCCCCAACCAGCGGGTGTGCTCAAGCGAGACGTTGGTGAGCACGCAGACCGGCGCCGCCAGCACGTTTGTGGCGTCGTAGCGGCCGCCGAGGCCGGCCTCGATCGCCGCCGCCTCCACCCCCGCCGCCGCAAAGGCGTGGAAGGCGGCCGCCGTGAGCAGCTCGAACTGGGTGACGTGGTCGTCGCCGCGCAGCGTCCTGTTTACCCGGCCGGCGGCCTGGGCGGCCCGCTCAAGCGCCTCGGCAAGCCTGCCCGGCTGGATCGGCAGCCCGTCGAGCAGCACCCGTTCGGTGTAGGAGTGGAGGTGGGGGGAGAGGTAGGTGCCGGTCCGCAGGCCGTGCGCCTGGAGGAGGTTGGCGATGAACCTGGTCGTCGAGGACTTCCCGTTGCTGCCGACCACGTGCACGGCGGTGAAGGTGCGCTGCGGGGAGCCAAGCGCGGTGAGCAGCCGGCGGATCCGGTCCAGCCCAAACCGCATCCCAAACAGCTCCAGGGAGCGGAGGTAGGCTTCGGCCTGCTCGAGGGTCCAGCTCACAGCGCCGCCAGCTCCGCTTCCAGCCGCCTCACCTTCTCCCGCTCCGCCTCAACCACCTCCGCCGGCGCCCGCTCGACGAACCGGCTGTTTGCAAGCTTCTGCTTTGAGCGCTGCAGCTCCCCCTCCAGCCGTTTGCGCAGCGCCGCCTTGCCTGCCGCGATCCGCTGCGGGTCAAGCACCCCGCCAAGGATCAGCTGCACCTGGCCGCGGGGCAGGGCAACGGTTTCCACCGCCTTGCCGTCAAGCGCGGAGGGCGGGGCGAGGCGGGCAAGCCGGCGGACGATCGCCTCTCCGGCGGCGGAGCAGGGGAGTTCAAGGTGGCCCTCAACCGTTGCCCCAGGGGGCACGCCGGCGATGTCCCGGAAGCTGCGCAGCCGCACCACCGTCTCGATCACGGTGCTCATCTCCGCCTCGGCCTCCTCGTCACGCAGCGGCTCCTCGACCTCGGGGAAGCGGGCGCCGGCCAGCAGCCCCTCCCCGCCAAGGTGACTCCAAAGCTCCTCGGTGACGAACGGGATCACCGGATGGGCAAGCGCACAGGTCTCCCGGAGCACCGCAAACAGCCGGGCAAGCAAGTCCTCCCGGTCGGGACCGCTTTGCGCCAGGCGCCCCTTGATCGCCTCCAGGTACCAGTCGCACAGCTCGCCGAAGACGAAGTCGTACAGGGAGAGGGCGACGGCGGCGAACTCGAAGGCGGCGATCGAGCGGGCCAGCTGCTGCTTGGCGCGCTGCAGCCGGGAGAGGATCCAGCGATCCTCGAGGGCGGTGGGCGGTTGGGGCTTTCTCGCCGGCGGCTGGCCGTGGGAGAGGGCGAACCGGGCGGCGTTGTACAGCTTGTTGGCAAGGGCCTGGCCCTGCTTGACCTTCTCCGGCGAGTAGCGGACGTCCTGGCTGGAGGACATCGCCAGCAGCCCGAACCGCAGGCCGTCGGCGCCGTGGGCGTCGATCTCCTGAAGCGGGTCGATGCCGGTACCAAGCGACTTGGACATCCTCCGACCATCGGGGGCCTGGATGATCGAGTGGATGTAGACGTCCCGGAAGGGCACCTCGCCGATGAACTCCAGGCCCATCATCACCATCCGGGCGACCCAGAGGAAGAGGATGTCCCGGGCGGTGGAAAGGACGTCGGTTGGGTAGAAGGCGGCCAGGGCAGGCGTCCGCTTCGGCCAGCCAAGGGTGGCAAACGGCCACAGCGCCGAGGAGAACCAGGTGTCAAGGACGTCCTCCTCCTGGCAAAGCTGCGACCCGCCGCACCGCTGGCAGCGGGAGGGCTGCTGGCGGGCGACGTTCACCTCGCCGCAGTCCTGGCAGTAGTAGACCGGCAGGCGGTGGCCCCACCAAAGCTGGCGGGAGATGCACCACGGCCTGATCGAGCGCAGCCATTCGCAGTAGACGCGGGCGTGGCTCTCCGGGTGGATCCGCACCCGCCCCTCTTCAACTGCGGCAAGGGCGGGCTTGGCAAGCTCCTCCATCGCCATGAACCACTGGAGGGAGACAAGCGGCTCGACCACCACCCCGGAGCGATGGGAGTAGGGGACCTTGTGCTCGTACGGCTCTTCGGAGACGATCCGCCCCTCATCCCGCAGCGCCTCGACAACGGCCTTGCGGGCTGCCGCGGCCGGCAGGCCGGCAAACCGCTCCCCCGCCTCCGCGGTCATCCGCCCGTCCTCGCCGATCACCTGGACGACCGCGAGGTTGTGGCGACGGCCAAGCTCGAAATCGGCCGGGTCGTGGGCCGGCGTCACCTTCAGGGCGCCGGTGCCGAACTCCCGCTGGACGTAGGGGTCGGCGATCACCGGCAGCCGCCTGCCGACCAGCGGCAGGATCGCCTGGCGGCCGATCAGCTGCCGGTAGCGGTCGTCCTCCGGGTGGACGGCGATCGCCGTGTCGCCAAGCATCGTCTCCGGCCGGACCGTTGCCACCGTCAGGGAGCCGCCCCCCTCCAGGTCGTAGCGGATCCCGTAGAGGGTGTCGGTCTGGCTGCGCATCTCCACCTCGAGGTCGGAGATCGCCGAGCGGCTGGCCGGGTCCCAGTTGACGATGTAGCGGTCGCGGTAGATGTAGCCCTTGCGGTAGAGGGCGATGAAGGCCTCCTGCACCGCCTCCACGTACCCCTCGTCAAGCGTGAACCGCTCCTCCTCGTAGTCGCAGGAGGCGCCCAACCGCTTGAGCTGTTCGATGATCCGCCCGCCGTAATGGTTGCGCCACTCCCAGACGCGGCGGACGAACTCCTCCCGGCCAAGCTGCTGGCGGGTGAGGCCTTCCGCGCGCAGGGCCTTTTCAACCTGGGTCTGGGTGGCGATCCCGGCGTGGTCGGTGCCGACGATCCACTTCGTCCGGAAGCCGCGCATCCGGTGGTAGCGGACCAGCACGTCCTGGATCGTGTTGTTCAGGGCGTGGCCCATGTGGAGGGAGCCGGTGACGTTTGGCGGCGGGATCGCGATCGAGAAGGTCGGACCCTCCCCTTCGGGGTCGGGGTGGAAGAGGCCGCTGCGCAGCCACCGCTCGATGATCCGCGGCTCGACCTCCGCGGGCTCGAACCGGGGACGGTCAAGCATCGCCGCCGGCCCTTTGCTCACCTACCACCATGCAACCGGGCAGGATAGAGCCCGCCAGCTTGAGAGGCGGCCGTGCCGCTCAGGCCGTTTCCTCGCGGAGCAGCTCCTCCTCCGCCTCCTCCGGGGCGACGGTGACAAGCGTCGGGGGGATCCCCTTTTCAACGGTCTCCTTGGTGACCACGCACTTGCGGACGTCCCGTCGGGAGGGAAGCTCGAACTGGACCTCCAGGAGGATTTCCTCAAGGATCGAGCGCAGGCCGCGCGCCCCGGTTTCCCGTTCAAGGGTCTTGTCGGCGATCGCCCCCAGCGCGTCGTCGGAGAAGACAAGCTCCACCCCGTCGAAGGCGAAAAACCGCTGGAACTGCTTGACCAGGGCGTTGCGCGGCTCGGTGAGGATCGAGACGAGATCGTCCCTGGTCAGCTGGTGGACGACGGCCATCACCGGGAGGCGGCCGACGAACTCCGGGATCAGCCCGTACTCGATCAGGTCCTCCGGCAGGCAGTGCTCGAGGATCGTCCCGGGGTCGTACCGCTCGCGCGGCTCCAGCGCCGCGCCAAAGCCGATCCCCTGGCGGCCGATCCGCCTTTCGATCACCTTGTCCAGGTCGGCAAAGGAGCCGCCGCAGATGAAGAGGATGTTGGTGGTGTCGATCGTCAGGAACTCCTGGTGGGGATGCTTCCGCCCCCCTTGCGGGGGAACGGAGGCCTGGGTCCCCTCAAGGATCTTCAGGAGCGCCTGTTGGACGCCTTCGCCGGAGACATCCCGGGTGATCGATGGGTTGTCCCCCTTGCGGGCGATCTTGTCGGCCTCGTCGATGTAGATGATCCCCGTTTCCGCCCGCTTGATGTCGTAGTCGGCTGCCTGGATCAGCTTGAGGAGGATGTTCTCCACGTCCTCGCCGACGTAGCCGGCCTCGGTAAGCGCAGTGGCGTCGGCGATTGCAAACGGGACGTTGAGGATCTTCGCAAGGGTTTGGGCAAGCAGGGTCTTGCCGCAGCCGGTGGGGCCGAGCAGCAGGATGTTCGACTTCTGCAGCTCGACGTCGGTCTCCCCCGACTGCATCATCTGCACCCGCTTGTAGTGGTTGTAGACGGCAACGGAGAGGATCCGCTTCGACTTCTCCTGGCCGACGACGTACTCGTCGAGGACCTTGCAGATCTCCTTTGGCTTGGGGAGGTTCTCGAACTCCAGCGACGGCGGCCCGGAGAGCTCCTCGTCGATGATCTCGTTGCAGAGGTCGATGCACTCGTCGCAGATGTAGACCCCGGGGCCGGCGATCAGCTTTTTCACCTGCCGTTGGGATTTGCCGCAGAAGCTGCAGAGCAGCTGCTGGTTGCCGTCGGCTGGCCTGGTCACAGCGAGCTTCTCCTAGCTCCCCAGCTTAGTGGTGGGAGATGACCCGGTCAATGATCCCGTACTCCTTCGCCTCCTCGGCGGTCATGAAGTAGTCCCGCTCGGTGTCCCGACGGACCTGCTCGAGGTCCTTGCCGGTGTGCTTGGCGATGATTTCATCCAGCCGCCGCCGCACGTCGATGATCTCCCGGGCGTGGATCTCGATGTCGGTTGCCTGCCCTTCGAAGCTGGATGAGACCTGGTGGATCAGGATCTTCGCGTTGGGAAGGGCCATCCGCTTGCCCGGCGCCCCCCCGGCAAGCAGCAGCGCGCCCATCGACATCGCGATCCCGACGCAGATCGTCTGGACGTCGGGCTTTACAAACTGCATCGTGTCGTAGATCGCCAGCCCGGCGTAGACCGATCCGCCGGGGGAGTTGATGTACAGGGAGATGTCCTTCTCGGGGTCCTCCGACTCGAGGTGGAGCAGCTGGGCGACAACCAGGTTTGCCACCTGGTCGTCGATCGGCGTGCCGAGGAAGATGATCCGCTCGTTCAGCAGGCGGCTGTAGATGTCGAACGCCCGCTCCCCGCGGGAGGTCTGCTCGACAACCATCGGCACAAGAGGGGTCATCTTCGCTGCTCTCCTTTCACGTCGCTTCGCTGTTTCCTGCCTGGGGAAGCCCCCTCCGCAACCAACCTTATCCGCTTGCGCCGGGAGTCCAGAGCGCCGCTTGCGACCCGCCGCCCGGCCGCTCCAGCTGCGCCTGTTCCGGGGTCCAAAGCCGCTCCCGCGCCTTCGCCCGCTCGATCGGGATCGGCTTGGCGGCCTCGACGACCAGGTCGAGGGCAAGCCGCGCCTTCAGCTGATCCTTGAGCTCCGCAAGCTGGCCGCTGTGGCGCAGCTGCTCCAACTCCGCCTCCCCCTCGAAGCCAAACGCCTTTGCCACCTCCTCGTCGCTTGGGTCGAGCCCCTCCGCCTCGACGATGGCCGCCAGCGCCGCCTCCCGGCGGAGGGTCTGCTCGGCGTAGCCGGAGAGCCGCTCAAGCAGCTCCTCCTCCGTCTGGCCCATCACCCGCAGATAGGCCTCCCGACCGATCCCGCGGGCGGCAAGCCGCCGCTGGGTCCGCTCCCAGATTTCCTGGGCGCGCGCTTTGACGTGGTCCGGGGGAACCTCGATCTTCGCCCGCTCGACAACGGCATCGAGCGCGGCTTCGCGGAACTCCGCCTCAACCTGTCTGGCGTCCGCCTCCTCGACAAGCCTGTGCACCTCCTCCCGAAGCTCCGCAACGGTGGCAAAGCCGACGCCGGCGGCAAGCTCATCGTCAAGCTCCGGCAGCCGCTGCTCCCGAACGGCCTTCACCGAGAGGACGAACTCAACCTCCTGGTTGCGCAACCGCCGGTCGGGGTGGTCGGGCCCGAACCGCAC